>Ga0041059_1000068_pt1 | contig 52165 bp, 46 predicted proteins | sample AraColnosormetaG_FD_56232 | JGI IMG/M metagenome (GOLD analysis project Ga0041059, IMG submission 56232) | Arabidopsis roots microbial communities from North Carolina, USA - Col MF nosort | ecosystem: Host-associated > Plants > Roots > Unclassified | place: USA: North Carolina | collected...
GAAGAAGTCTTATCGGATTGTCTCTGGTTTTTACGTTTTTTTTTTTTTTGGTGATATTGGAACTGAAGATAAAGATTGATATCAAAACTTAACCATATTGTGAAACGATGAACATGTAAGAGGATGATAAGCTCTGGCTCTCTTATAAAAATAGTTTATACGTGATCCCTTTAGAAAATGATGATAATCACAATATTACCAGTGACATAAAAGGAATATATCGGACTTCAGCTGCACGCATGCAACAAAAGAATAACATATGATCGAAAAGAATAATCACAGAAAACTTGATTAAAATTAACAAACATCACACGTAAGTTGACAAAAAAAAAGAAATACAAATAATAATCACACGTTATAAATGGCCATGGGACATAACTAAATGCTCTAAAAAGAGTAAAACGTTACGTAATTCATTTGTATTAGTATTAGCCCACTGAGTACTGATGAGAGCGGACCAAGTCTCAAATCTATGCAAACCACAAGAAAAGACACCTAAGTATTAGTATGATGACAATTCTGTCGTAAATAAGATTTAGTTGTTCGATTATATTCTGGCTCCATGGATTTGTTTTTTTGCTCTTCTTGACTTGCCTTAAAAAAATTTAAAGAAGTCTACGGATTGTCGGGTTGTCAAAACTTGTTTTTGGTTTCGAGATTTTTATTTTGGTGATTTGATAGAGAAACCAAATAAAATTAAATATCAATCCAGCTTCTAAAGTTTCAATCTAATAAAAACAATATTAAATAATATATAAGAAATTATAAGGAATGATAATTTAATAGGTTCGTCTTCTATGTCGATTAAGTTTTATTCCGGTAATGTTTTTCAACTAAAATTAAAACGGCCATACACCTTTTTAGTTTTGCTTTTCACGATTTTTTTGTCACAATTTTGATACAGTACCAATTGTGTTAAATATTTTTTTGCCAAAATTATCACTCTATAACACTTTAAGTTTTAACTGGAGAAATAACAATTTTAGCTAGATCTTTAATTTATCTGTGAACGCATTTGAGTTTTGGATCATTCATTTCTTTAAAGCAAATGTTTGTACTTCCTGAAAACACTTGAAAAAGAATTTGGTAGTTTGGCCAAAAAAGAAAAACTTGTTTTACTTTCGTTGGTTGGGCTGTTACATAACTTGTTTTAAGTGAATTTGACATTTCTGTAATGAATTTCATATTAATAGAAGAAAGAGTCTCGGGTTGACCTATTTTTTAAGTAAAGGTACGGTTGAGATTAATTAAGGTCGCAACATACTTAAAACGAATTATTGATGTTGACCACTTTTACCTAACAATCCATAACGGTGCGTGATTAGTTTTCGTATTGGTTGGTTTATCTATCTGTTTTCTGTTTAGTGATTTAAATTAGAGAGGACCCCCAAACTATATAAATTATGTGCCCAGTTAAGTTTAATATTAGTGATGCATGCAAATACTCTACTAGTCATGGAGACGAACCTAACCAAAGTGGCATTTATTCTCCGAACTGGTACATGAGTACCATAATTATCTAGAATACCGTACACAAAAATCGTTATCTAGTGTCTCGAAATCGGTATCACAAAACTAGTCGATATAGGAAGCATTTTAACCTAGATTGAGAAAATACACAAATTTACCATTTTCTAACTTGCACATATATGATGTGGAGATTTTCAAAATACACTATGGGGCATATATAGTCTTCTTCTTTTTTGTTAAAGTGTATCAACTTTTGTTATTTAGAGGAAGGAATTGAAGTGTTTTTTTTCAATGGTCAATATATAGTTGTGAACAATTAGAATTTACATTCAAATATCTTCAAAATTTATAATTTTCAGATCTATGTGGTACATTACAAAGTATCTTGGTATTTAAAAAGTCATCTAGTGTAATTATACTCAATGATTAAATTTTGGAAAGTAATTTGCATCTATAAAAGATAATGTACCATGATAACGTTAATGTACTTGCAAATGGCCGAATTTATGTAACGAATTAACGAAAATACCCCAAGGCAAAGTCTTCTTCATCTTTTTTTTTATTTTCAACTTGTTATATACTTACACAGTTTTTTTTTTGTTATGTAAATAAATAAAGTTAACTAAAATTATGACGAGAATTGTTACACATACATTATTTCAGTTTTACTATACTTTCACTAGAAATTACATGTTCCTTAATGAACCTCATTACAAAGATTATTGTCCTCTGACAATTTGATTAGGCATTAGAAAACTAACCTATGACTAATCTGAGTTTGCTTCAAAAAAACTATTTACTAAAACTGGCAAGCCAAATTAAAAGATAGGAAAACTAAAGGAAAAGAGACTGAAACTTGACGGCAAAGACGAATGCTTGACTCATTCAATGGACGTACGTGGCTCGTAAAAAGTTTACTAAACAGTAAACACATAACAACGAAAGTAATCAAACACACACACACAAAACATCCTTGTCTTTACCAATATCCGTACAAAAAGGGAATAAAATAAAAAAAAAAAACGAAAAACGCGTAGAGAACTTTTCTCCTTTCACTCGGAGAAACCAATCTCTACTTCTTATTTAATGACAATGAATCCATGGCATCTAAGTTAATAATATAGGTAGCTACAACTAATTAGAGTGTTTCTTGTTGTTAAAAATATCGTACAAAAATGGCCGATGAGGTCACAATCGGGTTTCGCTTCTATCCCACGGAAGAAGAACTGGTTTCGTTCTACCTACGAAACCAGCTCGAAGGAAGGAGTGATGACTCAATGCATCGTGTCATTCCCGTACTTGACGTCTTTGAGGTCGAGCCTAGTCATCTTCCAAGTACGTTAACGGTTAACCTCACCTGAATTGTCGATATATATATCTACTATGGCATCAAAATCGTCATATCTTAATATTACTTGAGAGTCATTAGGACATCATACAAAGTTAGGTTTTATAGCACGTAAACTTCTCCATTTTGGTGTTTGGGTTTCTTGTTTTACGAAAATAGTAACCCGATTCCAGATCGGTTTAGTCGGTTTTGAATTGGTTCGGGTTTGGTATAATCAGATTGAACACCCCTAAAATACATGAATGCCATAAAGACTATATATGCGTAATGTTTTTATATATGAAACTCACACAATTTTGCAGATGTTGCTGGAGTGAGATGTCGAGGAGACGCTGAGCAATGGTTCTTCTTCGTGCCACGACAAGAACGCGAAGCAAGAGGAGGCAGACCGAGTAGAACTACTGGTTCAGGATACTGGAAAGCAACTGGATCACCTGGTCCAGTCTTTTCCAAAGACAACAAAATGATTGGAGCAAAGAAAACTATGGTTTTCTACACTGGAAAAGCACCCACAGGAAGAAAAACTAAATGGAAAATGAATGAGTACCACGCCGTTGACGAAACAGTCAACGCTTCCACAATCCCTAAGGTACTTGCATATAATTAAAAACTTTTAAATTAGAACATTCTTGTTACTTTTAATAACGAGATTTTTTGTTTTTGCTTTCTTGAAAAATGTAGCTGAGACGTGAGTTCAGTTTATGTCGAGTCTACATAACAACAGGAAGCTCCAGAGCTTTTGATAGACGTCCTGAGGGAGTTTTGCAGACAGAGAGAATGCTAACAAGTGATGTTGCAGTAGCTGAGACATCGTTCCGTGTGGAAAGCTCACTGGAAACTTCGATTTCAGGAGGAGAACATATTGATGTCTCTATGAACACAGAGTTTGTTGATGGACTATCAGAACCGATGTGGGACTGGGAACAGCTGACTTGGCCTTGAAGCTATATAGATTTTATAATCAAGCAAATTTAAACTTGTTTCAATTGCTTATTGTTAGTTTGAATTTTATGACCCGAAAGATTCTTTTTCTTTCTTTACCTTGTAACGTGAGAATTTGAGAAATAATAAATGACCTAGACAGTGACATTTGAGATGTTTTCTAGAGAATGTTGGAGTCATGGGCACGTGTGATTCAGAAACTCAAAAGTCTAAAGACAAAATTTGGCAGAAAGTTAGTCGTCTGGAAAATTAGCATAATCCAGTGAACCAAACCAGGAAGTTGTGTAAATCAATGTTGTTTAGACTTAAACCGAACTCAAAAATACACAAAAAGGTTCATACAAACCGTCAAATGGTTTGGTTCAGAGATATTTTAAACCAGCTCTCTTCTATATAAAGTTTCAAGCACTGTTCTCAGTCTTGTATTTCCTCATCTTCCATGTACTTCTCCTGTACAGCTGCGACTGTGAAGACTATCGTCAAAGAAACAATTCTTTTGTAGTAGACGTAAAACTAAACTCAAGAGTTATTGAGAGAAGTAATGGTTAAGAAATCCAAAATGCTAAAAAAGGATATCTGTTATAATCCCAATCAGTTTGACCAATTGCAATCTTGCTGTATTCAACCACACTTGCATCAATGCCGGCAAATATGTATCCATTGCTCTTGTCGATGAGCTTTACTAGATCCCCAACACTTTCTTTATCCTGAAAACAAAAAAGAAAATTGCGAAAAGATGCTTGTACAGAGAGAAAGAGAGAGAGAGGTAAAGGAAATCGCAAACCTGAATATCCAAGGTTGTAAAATTAACAAGACTGTAATCTTCAATGACACTACATAGCTCTTTTGTTAGTTTTCTGCAATGAGAAACATCAAGCTCATGAGATATTGAGCATGCTTCTAAATGGATAATTATTAACCGTTCAATGTGTATTCAGATGATGTTTACATCGAACCTGTACTTAGCAGAGCGAGGATCTTGACTAAGATGGTGCTCCAAGTATGACAAGTCTTGAACATCGGTATAGAAATCTAAATTGAAAGCTACATGCACAGAGATCCTAGTTAGTGAGTCCACAGTATACATTTGAAAATTCGATGTTATGAGAACAAAACCATAGATAGATTATTAATACCTAGCTTCCCGTAGCTTCCAATCAGATCGATTTTAGACAATACATTGACATGTGGGAGTTCCATGTGAAGCATTGTGGATAAGGAGAGAAGTAGCGAACTTACGTAGTTCCCGGGATCACAACATAGATGGGAATCAATTAGTTGCACAGCAGTTAACTGCAGAACAAAGAAATTCATCAGATATGTAGACTCCTAAGTAAGGTTCATTTAGCAAGTTAGTAATAAGTGAAGTAAAGCACATACTCTAAGGTTCAATGATTTAATCAGCTTCGTGAGAACATTCTTGGTACTGTCATGAATGAAGAACAATTCCACTTGGCCAGGAAAATCAAAGAGAATGTAATGATCTGCAAACAATTCAAAACGTTTTACTTTAAGAAAGAGATATTATGACCACGAAAAGAAGAAGAAGAAGAAGGGACATATCGTTGCTAACCCTTCAGAAGAGGCTTTAGTTTAGATTCCAGCCAGTCAATGTTTTTCTCCAAGTACTCCATACAATATACAAGACCTGTCACATTAGAAAGTTTCTTTGTTAATTTGACCAAAGATTAAAATCAAAAGTAAGAAGAAAAGGGAAAATCAAGATGGCAAAATTCACCTCCATTAGGACCAAGCGAGTGTTCCGACATAACATCTTCTAACTTGATCAATTCTTCTATATTCACACCACACTCATAACTAAAATCAATGTCAAGAAACAACATACACCTGCAATTTTTAACAATTTTGTTGTATTTGGCTTGAAAAGGATACGGTAATGCATCATTTGCAGGATCCAGATTAACAATAGCAACCTTCCTGCAACAACAACAAAATAGTAACTCAACGTTAAGAGAATTTACTTACAGAGAAGTTCTCACGAATCTGCAAATCTCTCTACCAAAAACAAAGACAAGGCAACAACATTTCACAATGACTCTGCTCAAAAGTCAGACAATTCAAATTTCTGGAATTCAACACTATTATTTACTAAAGTTTGCAACTTGTAAACTTTACAATGCGAGGGACAGCGAAACAATCAATACAAACAGAATTACAGATACAAAAGCCAAGTAAGCTTCATTCTTTGATCCAAAAAGAGAAGAGAAGAGAAAGAACATGAAACCTGCCCATTAGAGAGAGGAACTGAGACATTCCATTGCAATAAGTGGTCTTTCCCGATCCTGGAGGACCTATTACTACTTGTCCAAACACCATGCTTCTGAAGACGAAGAAGAAGATTGATACCAATCGGAGTCAAACACGTTGTATAATATCAGAGCCAGTCAGACAAAAAAACACAGTAATTGCAAAGCAAAATCATCTAATCATCAAACTAACATAACATGAATATTCAATAGAGAACATCAAAACCCTTCTAAACACTGAGCTCGTAGCACAATAGAAATCGGAAATGTCATTTGTTCGTCGGACACAGAATACAAACACAATCCTCCAATATTATTAACCCAATTCCTAAACCTCGTTTATAATACAACAAACAATTCACTGGAGAAAGAGAAGCAGAGAAACAATTTGCTTCAAGAGCATATTCATTATATCAGAAGCAACTGGAGACACAGAAGAAAATAAATAGAGAAGCTCGCCTGTGTAGTTAGCCGGAGAGAGAAGCAATGACAGGTCTGTTTGCCGGAGCAAGAGAAACTCGCAGCCGGAGACTCGTCGAAGACTCGATTCAAGGCGAAGTAAGCTCGCCGAAGACTCGATCGGTATATTTAAATTAGGGCTTTAATTTTAATTCGGTTTATTCGTGCTATACTCGAACCGAACCGGATAATCGAAATTAAAAAGAAGGAAACGATCAAGTTATTATTGGAGTATCCGAACCCAAACCGAAAAGTGAATTTCGGGTCGGTTTGTTTTCGGATAAGTTACCAAGGCCTAATAAATTGGTAAACCGTAAACCGATGCATCAGGGTTTAAAATGTAACAAAATAATATTTTAGGTGACAATTAAAAACGTAACAATAAAACAAGGGGTTATATTCGAAACGTTTGCACCTAACCTTATAACTTCGCATTTTTATACTCTGTTCTGATCGCAGCAAAGCCGACGTTGAACTTTCTCGCCGCCGGAGCGCGTGATCTCCACTCTCTGTCATCGAATCACTCTAATTGAAGATTCTCCGATGGCGATTGTCTATGCTGTTGTAGCGAGAGGTACCGTGGTATTAGCTGAATTCAGCGCCGTTACGGGAAACACAGGCGCCGTGGTGCGACGGATCCTCGAGAAGCTTTCACCGGAAATCTCCGATGAAAGACTTTGTTTCTCTCAAGATCGTTATATCTTCCATATTCTTAGATCTGATGGTCTTACCTTTCTCTGTATGGCCAATGATACCTTTGGAAGTAAGTATTTTTCACTTTCTCCGAATCGTAATCTCTCTTAAGAAGATTTAGTCTTTGTAATTGATTCTGAGTTTTATGTTTTGATGTGTTGGTGATTGGATTTTCAGGGAGGGTTCCATTTTCGTATTTGGAAGAGATTCATATGAGATTCATGAAAAACTATGGCAAAGTGGCTCATAATGCTCCAGCTTATGCAATGAATGATGAATTCTCAAGGGTTTTGCATCAGCAGATGGAGTTCTTCTCTAGTAATCCTAGTGTTGATACTCTCAATCGTGTTAGAGGAGAAGTCAGTGAGGTATAATTGTTTCTTCGTATGATCTCTAGATATTACTCAGCTATATCCATTGAAAAGGTTGAATTTTTATGAGTTATTACGCCTTCTTGGCTCACACAGGCTTCTTTAAATCTGTCTTGGGTGAAAGATGAAGTTTGTTATCTCATTGTTGTGTTATCGTGTTTACAGATTCGATCGGTCATGGTAGAGAACATTGAGAAGATAATGGAAAGAGGTGATAGGATTGAGCTTCTTGTTGATAAAACAGCAACAATGCAAGATAGCTCGTTTCACTTCAGGAAGCAATCTAAGCGCCTTCGCCGAGCTCTTTGGATGAAAAATGCTAAGCTCCTGTAAGGATCTCTCTCACTTCTAGATTCTCTTCATTCCTTTTCTTTGCTAACTAAGAGATACGCTCTTCTACATTCTAGGTGTTTCAACTCGCCTTTGCAGCATAGTTTATTGATATGTTTCTTAAACTAGAGATACAGTAGTTCTAAGATTCAACATTATTTTCGATTTTGGGAAATTCTCCTCGACAAAATATCTAATTTTTGGCTGATAGGAACTACACTGCCTTGATTCCACCTCTGCTTAAAGAAATTTCATTATTGTTTTGTTTTGATGCTTGAGTTCCAGATCACTTTTATTAATCAACAAAACTGCTTTTCTTGTTTGTGTTCGGCAGGGTCTTGTTGACATGCTTGATAGTTTTCTTGCTGTACATAATAATCGCATCTTTCTGCGGAGGAATCACTTTACCATCATGCAGATCTTAAAATCTGGCGGCCTTATCTAAGGTATACTGAAACGGACCACTGTTTTTGTAAATCAACTCAGTCGCATCATTTCGATTTGAAGCCTTGGTTTTGTCATGAAAATGACTGTGAGTTTGAAGTTACATGTCATGGTCCTCCTTGCTTATGTAACTCTTGTAAATGTCAAAATCAAAATGATACAGAGGTTCATTGAACTCTTGCCTTGTCTTTTAGATTTAGTCACGTGAGTGAGTTTGTTCTCTGTATTTCCAAAACTTTATCCGCTGTGTCTTTATAATTTTTGCATTTGCAATGTACATCACATATTCGTTATTTTTGTTGTTAAAATTACTTCAGTTTTCATCTTTGTTTAATAACATTTCTGATTCACAAATATCTGTTTCCATCATTTCTGTCTATGTTTTCATTAACTAAATCATATTAGTTGCTACTACCTTTTTAGCAAGTTTGTCATAACTTGTTACGACTTTATATATGTCATCGATACAGTTTAATCCTGCCTGTACTGATGAACACAGTATGAATATAACCAGAATGCTTAGCACTTGTAGTTGGAAATAAACTCTTACATCCAAAAAATTACGAGAAACAATAGAGTGAAATAAACAGCTACATAGTTGTCTTAGCTGTATTGATAGTCGGGCACTACACATGCATCGGAACAAATGTATCCAGTATATGGATCACAAAGCTTTAGAATGATAGGAGCTCTGCATCTGGAGTGACATTTTGCACAGAAGGGGCGAGAACTATAGCTGTTAAGAACCACTTCAACTCTAACATTATTGTAGTTGATGATGCGTCCTGGCATGAGACGTGAAAAGTCTCCAAGCACACATTCAATATGTGCAGTAACCACACATTTAGAGCAAGTGTAGAACCACTTACTTGGATCTGTTTCCGCCTCGCAAATATCACACCAATATTTTCCGGTTGCATTTTCGCCATAGCATAGGGAAAGAGGATGATTGTCGCAGCTGTGCTTTACCGTTTTTGGTAAATCAGTACAGTGTAAATCCAGATCAAAGTCACAAGTGTCACAGGAAAGCAGATAACCATCTATCTCTTTATAACATGCATCACAACAGTGATCTTTCTTATGTTCGTAATATAGAGGATGTCTGTGACCATCATGAATGACCGGTTCAGAACGCGAACCACAACGTACATCTAGAACCCACCAATCAGAAACGTACCTGAAACCAGTAGACTTCGTTCTACAAGCATAGCAGCGAAAGACATCGTAGAATCTAAAATCTTTGCTATGGAATGTACGAGGTGGTCTGGACCATAGTGTGAATGGTTTTGTGTGGAATACATGTCGTTTCTTTTTTGGATGATTAGCGCATTTCTCATGGAGAATGAAACGACATTCCTCACAGTTGTAGATCGGATCGGAATAGATAGGAAGGACGCATGCTTCACAACGTGAGCCTTCGTCACGATTGATATTGTCCTTGTTGAGTCTTAGATTATGTTCTTCATGACTGAAATGCTTGATCAAGTTATCACCCACCACTTTGAACGGCACAATATCTTCGTCATCATCATCTGGTGTCCCTTCGAGTTCTACCCCATCCCATACGTCTTTTCTTGTTGCACATAGTGAATGAGCTGCATAGTTCGGGCAACGAGGGCATAAATAAGCCCCATGGTATTGACTTATATCTTTGCGACAAATACCGCATCTCGAGTACCCAACACCGAGATGATGGGTGAAAGAGATGCGATGATCGTGACGGTTGATGTTTATGACACGTGGTAAGTCAATACAAGTTCTATGGACAACAAACCCGCATTGAACACACATGTAAGGACTTCGATCACCTTGCATCCCACAAGCATTACATTCAAATGAGATGAGTCTTGATAAGAGGACAAGTCGATGCTCGTGCGTCTTATGATGCTCGATAGCAAGTGGTGGTGGATCTTTTGTACAGAATCGACATACGCTGAAGTTGCATATCGAGCAGCGATAAAGCACTTTGTCTGGTCGTTCTCCACATAAAAGACATGTCTCTTCAGCATCACTTGTTAGTGATTCATATTCAAGTAACTTGAGAGAATGTTGAGGATGAGAAGGATGATTCACCTCTTGGGAAAGATTGACACACTCGACATGAAAGTGGACTTCACATTCAAGACATGCATAAGAACATCCACCATTATAGCCCTTGCAAATTCCGCATCTGCGCCTACCCGGCTTTGCGGGTTCTTTCAAGAAGATAACTGGATGATGATGAGACTTTGGATGTTCGATAGAAACCGGCAATGGATTTATCCCACAAGTGAGATCCACGATGAAGTCACATTTTGATGAACAACGATAACCAAAAGCGAAAAAAGTCTTGCCACATAGATTACATTTACATGGGTTCCTTAGAGAATTGTGGAGTTTAAGAGTGTGTTGAGGATGAGAAGGATGGTTGATAATCTCCGGTGGAGCCTCTGCGCACTCTTTGTGGAAGAACAAACTAGTAGAGGAAGGCTCGTTGCAACGGTAGCCGCCATAGATGGGACCTTTTATATTGCAACCTTTACAAGAATCATTAACAAAACGAGTCGAAATGGTCAAAGGATATTTGTGAGTTGGTAGTATTTTGGGTGGTAGATCCATTTTGTGATTCAAATGCGGTTTGTTTTCTGGAGATCTCAAGATAATACTACATCATATGAATGCATCTTTGTAACCCCAATATAACAAAGACACGTAATGTGTGAACACCTTAACGATTCTTGTCTCCAATGAATCATGTGCAATCGATCCTGTTTTCCACGAGATGATTATAATATATAGTTGAATTATTTCATATTCCTAACTGTTTACAACCTGCACACATTAAATTATCTTATCATCGTTATAGCTACCTATGAATATAATAGTATGAAAATACCCAATAAATTAATTTCCTAAACTCAACATCTAACGTGTTAACAACAGCTAAGATATATAATTATATTGAATCATTTCTGCAATTTCATATTCTCTATCGTGACACTCGGAGTCTTGAGATCGCTAGATTTCTTTGAATACTATGATTGGTAAAGTCGTGTGTAAAAAAGTTAGACCGAGACAAAACGAGGCACAGGAAGAACAATAACAGTTGGGCTTTTTCCAGATAAGGCTTCACCTTTTAACAATCAAATTCTACATATTGGGCCTACGAAGAGGTTCATAAGATTTGAATAGACAATTAGAAAAACAGCAATTATGTGACAAATAGTGTTTTATTCTAATTTTGGATGACTATCGGTGAAATTTTAATTTTAATCATCATATAACAAAACAAAATTCCAAAACTTCAAATTCTAAAATCAAAATTTTTAAAATACCATACAATTTCTTTTTTTTTAAACAATTGTATGTTTTGTATTGACAAAATTAGTTTTATTGATTAGCAAAAAATTCGTTTAAGACCTTAAATTTGTCCTTTGTTAATTGTTATACCAAATTTTAGCGTAAAGACAATCTCTTGAAGGAGAAAAGGAAAACAATCTCTCTTTCTGTGACCTTTCGCAACTTGTCAAAGCACCACGACCTTCTCTCTACGGAGTTGAGATCAATCCCCCCAAATCTCGGTGTGGTTCCTCTAGGGTTTTTGATCGGAATCGGAATCGATAATCTAACCGGCATGAGGCCAATCCTATTGCCGGATCCACCCAGTCTATCTACCGGCGTCCCTGATATTTTCGAACAAGGCGGTTCCCATAACGTCGTCAGACGCGCCGTCGTCATCGGAAACGGTTTCCCTGGCTCCGAGAATCAGTGTATCGGTCTCGTTCGTGCGCTCGGCTTATCTGATAATCACCTTCTCTACGTGAGTTTCTTTGATCTAGGCTCTAGACGTTTTTAGCATCTGCTTAGTGCTTTCATTTCGTCGACTATAAACCATTGATACTATACTCGAAATTCTCGTCAGTTTTTGCTAGGCGCATGATGTAGTTGAGAGATTGATGATTGCTTTTGGATAGGAGTTTCTTTTACTTTGTTGTTTCGTCGTGTGTTCTAGGTTTTTAGCTTGTTAGGTCTCAGTCTAAGTAGGAGTGGAAATTTCATATTGTTTAGTACTTCTTTAGAGTGTATGAATGTTCAGAGAAGGAGGAACTATTTGAATTTTTATGGAAACAATGAATTGGTAAATATGTAAATTTGCCAATATCTCAAGTTCTGCAAATTTAGGGTAAACAGTGGAAGGTTCTTGGGGTGTCATAACTACCTATATTGTCAGTTTTATTTATAATTTTTTTTGGTAAATCTTAAAGAGAATTGAATCATTGGTGGAGCATGATGCTGGTGCAATTACTGAATTTCGTTTACAAGGAACACTGGTAGTGGAGTCTTTAATGCTTCTTTTAGATCAGTTTGGATGCATATAAGGCTGTTTTGCTGTGTCTGGTTTCTCTAGCTTCTTGATCATTCATAGACTCGACATTCACGTAAATTTACATTTAACATGATTTTTGGTTAGCTGAGATTATCTCTTTTTCTTTATGCAAGCGAGTGACAAGGCCTAAAGGAGGACTAAATGAGTGGCTGCACTGGCTCCCAGTTGGTTTTCACAAGAAGTTGGACTTTATCCTCAGGCATATTTACCTCTACTCCAGATTGATGCTTGGATCCAAACAAAGTAAATACATCTCATCTGTACCCTCAGAGAATGGTGGTAATGTAGGTTTGGCCTCTATTCTAGAGGCTGATGTGAAGGGCATTGTAAATTTGGCCCGTCAGACCTATGAAAAGTATGTAATCTTTCTGAAATTTCTTTGTGGTGCTTATTCATTTAAACACTATTGCGTTTCTATGAGTTGCAAGTAGTACTCAAGCGAAATCGAAGCCTGAGTGTATGCCTTTCCATCATCACGAATTTCTGTTTGTCCATGGAATGGGAATGGGTATCTAAGCGACTTTATTTCCTTTTCGCAGGGATGGCCCGTTGATCGTGATTGCATGTGGAAGAGATACTATTTCTATTGCTAGCTCGATAAGACGTTTGGCTTCTGAAAACGTCTTCGTTGTTCAGGTCTATTATAAAATTTAACCTGTTTGTTATGTTAGTTATTAAGGCACAGTAGACTAAGCTCTGAAATACAATTCGAGACAAACTTTACTTAGTATCTTTGGGAAGAATTTTGTTGCTGAATCCTGTGATTTTCTAAAGAATGAGAATTTTTTCCTGGTCCTGTGAATTCTAAAGTAGTACTATTTGGTCTTCATTTTGTAGATACAACATCCTAGATCACATTTAAATAGGTTTGACATGGTGATCACGCCTCGTCACGACTACTATCCTCTAACACTCGAAGCGCAGGAGCAGGTCCCTAGATTTATGCGTAGTTGGATAACTCCACGTGAACCTCCTCAGGATCATGTAGTAAGTATCCAGTACCATGCTTTTTGCTCAATGCTCTTCTCCACTGTTGTGAAGATTTCATTTGTAATTACCTTGAATGGACACGCCTATTTTCAGGTCTTGACTACTGGAGCTCTACACCAGATCGATTATGCCTCACTCCGTAAAGCAGCTAGTGCCTGGCATGATGAATTTGCTGCTCTTCCGAAGCCTTTAGTTGTGGTTAACATCGGCTGGCCTAGAAGTATGTTCTGTTTACTTTGTTAAGTTAATAGAAGGCGTTATTACATTTGCATAGAACTCATGAGCTCCCATATTCTTTGAACACTGAGGCTTTTACCTTATTGACTTGGTTTGTTGTTTTGTCTTTCTAAACAGGTAACTGTCGGTATGGAGCAGACCTCGCAAAACAGCTAACAGACTCCCTTCTTAATGTCCTTGCTACCTGTGGAAGTGTCAGAATTACTCTTTCCTACAAAACCCCTGCAAAGGTCTCTTACACATTTTTCTTTTTCTACCCAGAGTTATAACTGATGTTCTTCTTGAGTTTCACCTGGAACTTTACTATCCAAGCAGGTTTCAAGAGTAATCTTCAAAGAACTTGGAGATAACCCCAAAGTTTACATATGGAATGGCCAAGGTACCTACAATCCAGAGCAAATTTTGCTTGAGCTTTGTGCACAAGTACAATGCGACCACAAAAGTTTCTAATGGGTTTTTAAAATTCTAATTCAGAACCAAATCCTTACATGGGGCATCTAGCTTGGGGTGATGCTTTTGTGGTGACAGCAGATTCAGTCAGTCTGATAAGCGAAGCTTGTAGCACCGGGTATATAATATGCTGACATAAACCCTTTCTTTCTTCCAACAACTTGAACTATAACCTTAGTACTCCTTCTCTGCTGCAGGAAACCAGTGTACGTTGTTGGAGCCGATCACTGTAAATGGAAGATTGCAGAATTCCAAAAGTCTTTGAGGGAGCGAGGAGTTGTCCGCTCATTTACAGGTTTCGAAGATGTAAGTATCTTTACATTATAGAGCTGTCTTTTCCCCTTATTTTTCTTCATGTCAATGGATCCTGTAAAAAATAAGAGAGGTCTCTGGTGGGAGTTCTGTTATATCCTCCATGTCTTCATTGGTTTGGTTCTAATGGTTTTCTTATAGATGTCGGAAAGTTGGAGTTATCCGCCATTGAATGACACAGCAGAGGCAGCTACGAGAATACGGCGTGAATTGGCTGCACGTGGATGGAGTTTACGGTCTTGAATTATATACTCTTCTTTGCTGTACCACTTATTTGCGGAATCACATTTTGTCCAAAGCTGGAGAAACAGAAGCCTAAGAGAATCGGATGTTGTGCAGAAAGAAAGAATAGTTGAAGATATCATTTAAAAAGGGTCATTTTACTCTAGCTTGCCCTAAAATTTTGCTGATAATGTTTTACCAATAGGCCAAATACTAAAAAAAATCTCTGTTACTTAATCGGAGAGGCCTTTGTGAGATAAAAGAAAGCGGAAAGGTTTTTTTTAATCTTTTTAACGTTTGTATTGTTTTGTCGACGAGATTTGACCGTTTGAGTGTGTATAAAAAATCAATGTTTCACGCACGTGACCTCCTTTTGATAAAATTTCCCCAAATTGGTAAAATGAAGGTGTTTTAACTCTTACCATGAGAAAATTAAAAGACCAAATGCTAAACATTTTGAGAGATGTAGGAGTAAAATGAATATCAGGGAACTGTATAATTTGCATAAAGAGGAGAGAACAGAAGAAGACATTTAGTTACTAAGAGTAAAATAAGTTTTGACCATGTTTTAAAAACACTTTGGGTTACTACTTTCTAACGAAAACAATAAGGAACTAGGGTTTTTACCACAATGTTTATATGCATGATTTGATGAATGGGGAGGAACTAGGAGATGCTGTAAGCAGGAGACACCACAACATCATCTCCATAAGAAGGCAAAGAGAAGAGTCGATAGAATGTCTCTGATCTTTTTCTTGGTTGTTTATGGTTCTACTTGTAAAGGATCTCTAGCTTGTAGAGAGGAACAGGAACTAGGCTTTTTAACAAGCTACAAGCTACGATCCTTTATTGTAGATCCATAAACAACCAAATTTCTCGTACTCTCGAAGCTGCCTCTGCTGCCTCTGATCTTACTTTTGATAAAATATTAAAGAAAGAAGCAAAATCCAATATAGTTTATTGTAAACTCATTCAAGTCATGCATATAAACATTGTATTATTGTTTTCGTTAGAAAAGTAACCCAGAATGTTTTAAAAAATAGAAGAGGTTGCTTTGCTTTTGAAAAAAAGCCGAAAAACGCCGTTTTGATCTATAACTCACTATATCCTCGGTCTTAGCGGATGAGTCTAGCTTCTGTTCCTGTTCCTCTCTCAAAATATGTACCGAACAATTCACAATTCTGTGGTTTCCTGGTCTATCTCGGAAGGCCGCTTGTGAACTTTGCAGTTAGTAGTCATCTGGGAAGATGAACTGAAGATCTTGGTTGTCTCTGTACACTTGAACGAGAGTTGCAGCTTTGTATACAAACAAACCAACCATTGCTGGAACTATCTGCAAAGCACAATCGTTGTGGAGAATATAAAGGTTCAAACTTGTCTAAGAACATGTGATAACTTTGAGGTATCACGGATAAACATAGCTAAAACCTCGCAACGTGGAATAGCTTACCTGAAAGTCGAACAAGTCGTTCTGGAAATACTTGTGAGAGAGTATCCACAAACCATAAATTGCAGCTGGTATCACCAAGCGTGGAGAAGAGAGAGCCATGCCACTGCCCCTGATTGTCCTCACTACAAAGTCCTCAAGGTCTTCACTTCTGATCCCGATTCTGAATTGGGACAATACAAAAGCAAGTTCAGAGCAATGTGAGTATGGGAAGTGAGAAGAAAACGTGACCAGACTAAAAAGTTGTCAAGGTCTTTACTTTTTAGACTTTTTTTTCAGGAAGATATCAGGAACAGCTTCACGTGATAGACCATCAGCGTATCCATACAAAAGCTGAAGGTACAAGCAACTGCACTATGATCAGATTTGGTTAGGAATACGCGAGTGCTCGATCAAGCATGTTGCAGAACTATATCTTACAACGTCAAGGTCTATTTATGTACAAACCAATTAAAATAGACAACTAACCTGAATAGAACCCCAACTGCATAACTGACTGCAGCCTGTCATATGTCAGAATATTTCTTTCAGACACATTTTCGTATAGAGAAGCCATAGTATAAACTGGTTAGAGCTTTGACAGAGCTTACCTGAACTGATAAAGCTAGTAAACAGTATCCGCTGCATCCAGTTCCAATTACAATCGACAGGTACATGAGTTCACGCTTCAGCTACAAAAATAAAGACACAAACGCAGCAATTTCAAAGTTCATTCTACACAAATTGACTACTGGTACATACTGAACAGCCATTTTGCATAATAGAGTGTTTTGTTGAATCATAAAGATCTGACTGGCAGACTAATTAAGAAAACATACTGAAAGGAATAATCATACAGCTTCATATTTCAGAAAGTTAAACTTCTTCCTTCTCTCGCTGTCATCTCGTAGTGCCTGCAATCAAGGAAGTAGGACAAACGCAGCAGAGTTTTGCAATGAGAAGGACGTGTGAATGAATGAATACAGAGAACAAGAACATTCATAAATAGATGACCAACCTTAGCTAGAGCTTTCTTATTCATGGGGGCAGAATCACTCTCCCAACCAATCCATTCTTGTGTCGGTTTAAGTTTCAAGAAACCACTTTCATCATCATCAGCGCCATCTATCAAGCTTTCCTGCATATACAACATAAAGACATTAATAAAGGAGCTATACCAAGTTACCAACCAAAGTAACAGTACCAAGTATAAGATTGTTGCCATGAAAGCTATAAATTTGTGAGATTTCAGAAATTCACAAACCAATACTGGATTTCATAAAAATGTAGTCACTCACATAACAATTGCAACAGGATCATATAACTATCAAACTATTCCTCGATACAAAGTTAGCAATTTTAATCGTCAAAAGCAAACTTAGAACTGAAGAAAAAAAACTAGCTACAGTTACTAATGAACAAGTGAAAGAAACTTAACCCGAGTATCATCTAGTTCAACAGCTGAAGAAGAAGCTCCATTGGAATTAACATCAATAGATTCGAGAATCTCCTTTAACCAGAGCCTATCAGAAACTTTAGATATGAAATCTCCATTTTCTTCTCTGTCTTTCATGAACATTTGCAACACATCCTCCTCCACTAGCTCACTCACTAAAAACAAAGCAAAAGACATGAAATTTTCCACAAAGAGCGAACATTTGAGTAGTAAGGTTCAATGTAGAGAGAGAGATTGTCACCAGAGCGAGAAGCGGCATTAATGGCGGCCAAGCGATGGGAATTCCTGTTGGGAGGTCGCCGGAGATGATGCGGCGGAGAAACTCTCACCTTCGTCGGAGGAATGGTTCCGCCGGAAAACCAAGAAGCGGCGGGAATCGAGAGACTCTCCATGTAGCGAGAGAGTGAGACGGCCTCTGGTTTTTTTCCAGAAGAAGAAGCTTATCACTATTGTTGATGAAGAGAAAGAAAGTTTCCAAAAAGAAGACCCTTTTATTATTCATATATTATAATTTCACCCCTTAATTTACATTTATGACTATTGAGTCCTGTCTTTTTGTTTCGCCCTTTTCTCTAATTGTTTTCGTTTTCTTTCTATTTCTGAGTTTAGGAAGTGTGGGGTGATTTTGTAAATAAAGGATAATATAAAGGCCCATTGTTGCAACAACATGTTTAACATATAAACTTTGTTAGGAAGAGGTTTTGGCAATTTGGAGTCAGAGGGAGGCGTTGCAAACTCAATAAAGCTCAAAACTTTCCGCCGTCGTTTTCGTCGTCGGAGAATACAACAAAAGACCTAAAGCAGATCAAAGTAATTGTAGTTGACGGAGATGGAGAAAGTAAAGATTGAAGAAATTCAGTCCACCGCTAAGAAACAACGGATTGCTACTCACACCCATATCAAAGGCCTTGGCCTCGAGGTGCTCCTTCTCCTCTCTCTCTTTGACTCTAGTGGATTCCAGTAGTTTGCTCGAGTTTAGGGTTTAGTTAAGGTTTTATGTTCTAAGCTTTTTTAGGGTTTTAAAGCTATTTGCTTCGTTTGGTACTACGCTTAGAGTTTCTTTTCTCTGTTCTAGCACAAACAAACCCTAGTTTTCATTTGTAAAGTTTCGACTTTTCTGGGGATAAGATGCATTGCAGTATTCTCGTATTGCTCAAAGTTCTTTAAGGTTTTGTGTTTAAAGTTTAATGATTTTTAGGGGTTTCAAGCTCATTGCTTCGTTTGGTATTCTCCGAGACTCTTTTTTCGGCTCTAGCACAATTATACTCTAGTTTTGATTTGCAAATATTCAATTTTAATACATGTATTTTATGAAATATATAGTACTTGACCGATGTTTGAAGACCTTTGCTCTTCCACTTTGGCACGGCACTTTGATTTTAATTAACTATCTTTGCTTCTTTTACTGACTGTAGTTTCTCAAGCATCTGTGTGATCTCGTTCTATAACCAGTACATCATTTCTGTTGCTAATGTTGCGTCTCTTTTTCTAGCCAACTGGTATCCCTATAAAATTGGCAGCTGGATTTGTTGGTCAACTTGAGGCTAGAGAGGCAGCTGGTCTTGTAGTTGACATGATTAAGCAGAAGAAAATGGCGGGCAAGGCTCTTTTGCTTGCTGGACCTCCTGGAACTGGGAAAACAGCTTTGGCTCTTGGAATCTCTCAAGAGCTGGGAAGCAAGGTAATTTTGGATGTCTCATTTTGTATCTTCTTTGTTACATTGTTTCCACATGGCTTCATTGTATGAAGCTTTTTTCTTTTACTTTTAGCTTATTTTATCTGGATTGTTTCTTTCTTGCAGGTTCCATTCTGTCCAATGGTTGGATCTGAGGTTTACTCATCAGAGGTTAAGAAAACAGAGGTTCTCATGGAGAATTTTAGACGTGCCATTGGTCTACGTATCAAGGAAACCAAAGAAGTCTATGAAGGGGAGGTGTGTTGCTATTTGCGGTTTCTTTTGCTGTGTTCTTATGCAATAGCATGTCTCGCTAATTGGTTTTTGACATGTTGTCCTTGTGTTCTAGGTCACCGAGCTGTCACCAGAAGAAACTGAAAGCCTCACTGGAGGTTATGGTAAAAGCATCAGCCATGTTGTAATTACACTCAAGACAGTCAAAGGAACCAAACATCTGAAATTGGATCCCACTATCTATGATGCCTTGATTAAGGAAAAGGTCAGTTCTTGGCATGCGATGCTATGCTTTGGATGTGGTATTTTCCCCTAAGTTTTTGCTTTTCAGTTTGTTCCAAAACCTGCTTTTCTTTTCACCTTTTTGGTTTTCTAACGATGTCATTCTGTGGGGACAATTGTGTATGAATTTGCTGATTACTTTGTCATTCTGATTGGTTTCTTTTTATATTTTTGCTGTTTGCCTCTCAGGTAGCTGTAGGAGATGTAATCTATATCGAAGCAAACAGTGGAGCTGTCAAACGGGTAGGTAGAAGTGATGCTTTTGCCACTGAATTTGATCTGGAAGCAGAAGAATATGTTCCACTTCCCAAAGGAGAGGTCCACAAAAAGAAAGAGATAGTGCAGGTTTACCTTCTTTGACCTCTCCCTTCTGTGTAGAGTAATTATTTTCTTTGTTGATTTATTATCTGTTATGTATTAGTTTGTATGTGTATTAACCTTAGTTCCTAAGTTTATTAAGACTACTTGTTACTCAACTAGACCATATACTTTTGACTGATAGGATGTCACACTCCAAGATCTGGATGCAGCAAATGCTCGACCTCAAGGTGGCCAGGATATACTTTCTTTGATGGGCCAAATGATGAAACCGCGGAAGACTGAGATCACTGATAAGCTTCGGCAAGAAATTAACAAGGTGATTTTCGCTAGTACATGGGTGATTTTTTTAAGCATCTTACTTTCTCTTTTGCAAGGTCTAATATTTTTATATGCCATTGTAGGTTGTGAACCGATATATAGATGAAGGTGTGGCAGAGCTTGTTCCAGGAGTTCTATTTATTGATGAGGTATTTTCCCAAATAAAGTTTTTTTTCATTCCACTATTGATCTTGCTCAGGACTCAGGAGCAGTAAGAATACCTTTGTTTAATTATAAAACCTCAGGTTCATATGCTTGATATGGAGTGCTTCTCATACTTGAACCGTGCTCTTGAGAGCTCATTATCTCCGATAGTGATATTTGCAACAAATAGAGGTGTTTGCAACGTAAGGTGAGAAGAGCGCTAGACCTTGATAGACATTTTCCTTTGGAAATCTTGTGAGTTTTTGTTAACTTGGTACTGTGATTTACTTTATTTGCAGAGGGACTGATATGCCCAGCCCCCATGGAGTCCCTATTGATCTATTAGATCGATTGGTTATCATCCGGACTCAAATCTATGATCCCTCTGAAATGATCCAGGTTACTCAATTGTCATTTAGCTTTTGGATTTCAATTACTACGAACAACATTCTAATAGATTTATCATTTTGTTCACAGATTATAGCCATTCGTGCGCAAGTTGAAGAATTAACCGTGGATGAAGAATGCTTGGTTCTACTTGGGGAGATTGGGCAAAGAACTTCACTAAGGTACTGTCATCATTGCTTTTCTAAGCAAAATTTCTGTTCGTGAATCTAAATACTAAAACCTTTTTTGTGCTTTCACTCTCAGGCACGCTGTGCAGCTTCTGTCTCCTGCCAGCATTGTAGCGAAAATGAATGGCCGTGACAATATTTGCAAGGTAGATTTACTTGTGAAATCTTAGAACAATAAAACAAATGTAAAATATGTGGATGTTATGTTATTAATCCTTCATCTTAAATTTTGACAGGCTGATATAGAGGAAGTAACATCACTCTACTTGGATGCTAAATCTTCAGCAAAGCTTTTGCATGAGCAACAAGAAAAATACATCTCATGAGAAGAACACTAATCGCACATTTTGTTGAAACATCTCATAATTTTTCTGTCGTTTTATTTTGTAATGTCGGAATATGGAGAATGTCTAATGGGATTACAATTTGGTTTCTCTGAATTCATTTATTTATGTGCTATTTTTTTGTTTGTGGTGCTAACTAATGAAAACTGAAATATGGTTTCACGTGTATACACATACATGGTCGTGAGATTCAAACTTTTGGTTTCATATTGAGTTCCCTTGTTACATTACAATACACTTATTCAAGATCAAACTGTTTGTGGAACATAACATTGTGTAATTGTCTATTTGGTTACTGTTAAAAGTTGATGTTGCGCCAAAAAGAAAGAAAAAAAACTCTATTATCAGAACAGAGTCAGCAGAGTCGGAGATTATAAAACTTGAGGATCAAAGTGGGAGGAGTACCATAAGAGGGTGTCCCTGATCCGTACAATAATAACAAGGTCAAATGTATAAACAATAGAAAACTGTGGGGTTTTTGGGTAAAGACTTATCACGGTTGGGAACAGAGACAATCTTTTGAATAAGGTGAAACCAAAAGACTAGGGTTTTGTGTGACAAGGAAGAAGACGAAGACGGCGATGAATTCGTTAACCGTTGAACAAGTATTGAAAGAGAAGAAGACCAATGACCCAGATTCCGTCAAGGAACTTAATCTCGGCCATAAAGCTCTCACCGACGTGAGTATTGTTTCTGTTCTGAAACTCTGTTCCCAAGTAGAAATTGATACGAAACCCTAATTGTTTAATTGTATATTTAGGTGTCTTGTTTGAGCAAGTTCAAAAACTTGGAAAAGCTTGATCTTCGTTTCAACAATCTAACAGATCTTCAGGTTGATTGATACATAAATCTCATTTTATAAGCATAAATAGCATCCAAAGTTTTGATTTTTAAGTTGCTAGAGCTTATTATATGTTGATGTGTTAATTGGTTTTTAGGGACTCAAGTCTTGTGTGAACTTGAAATGGCTTTCAGTTGTGGAAAACAAATTGCAAAGCTTAAATGGAATTGAAGCACTCACTAAGCTTACGGTTAGTTCCACTGATATCACTGAGCTTGTTTCTTTGAGATTTGTATCACTTACCAATAGTGAGGTTCTCCAGGATTAAGCTTTGTTTTGACAGAAAACGAGTTAATATGTGTGCTTTATTTGACTGTGTGATGTTGTTTTCTATCAGGTGCTTAATGCTGGAAAGAATAAGCTCAAATCCATGAATGAGATCTCTTCTCTTGTCAATTTACGGGCCTTGATCTTGAATGGTAAGTTGTCAACGGTTTTATGTCTTTGCATCCACAAGCTACTGTTTGATTACTTACTCGTTATTGTTTCACTTGTTGTAGACAATGAAATCTCCTCCATTTGCAAGCTTGATTTACTCAAAGACTTGAACAGTCTCGGTATGTTCTTTTACATCAAAATCAACATGTTACTGTTTAGATGTTACACCTAATTTCATTCTACTTAAATGTGTATGGATTCATTCATGCAGTTCTTTCTAGGAACCCAATCAGTGAAATAGGTGACTCACTTTCAAAGTTGAAAAACCTCTCCAAAGTAAGCTCTTGTTTTCCTCCCGTTTCGGAATCACAACTAAACTGATCCTTGTCTAATCCCATCTCGGTTTCAGATTTCTTTGTCTGACTGCAGAATAAAAGCTATTGGCTCTTCTCTCAAGTCATGCTCTGATTTGAAAGAGCTGCGGCTCGCGAACAATGAAATCAAGGTGATCTTTCTTACATTTATGCAATCTACAGAACAAACCTGCCTCTTCTCACAATCTTTTGTTTATATTGCTAATCGTTATTTCATTTACGCTTAACTGTTCAGGCTCTCCCAGCAGAACTAGCAGTCAACAAAAGACTACTCAATTTGGATGTGGGAAACAATGTGATTACGCAACTCTCTGGTTTAGAGGTATAGTCTAATTCATATAGGTGAAAGCAAATTTGTTAGCCTTCCCTAGCTTGTGGCAAGTTTTTGTGGTGATCGTGTAATAAACCATCAAATTTGTGTGCTCCCAAATGATAGGTTTTGGGTACACTATCTTGCTTGCGAAATCTGAATATTCGAGGAAACCCGATTTCTGATAACGATAAGTCAGCTAAGAAGGTAAAACAACTTTTTCTACTTCTTTTTTCCATTGTGATTAGTGTAACTGCGTGAAGAAATCGTATAAGAATGAGGAAAATTGTTTTGATGTCGCAGGTGAGAACGTTGCTTCTCCCTTCAGTGAATGTATTCAACGCTCAACCCTTAGAAAAAAGCTCAAGGAATGCAAAGCATATTCGGCTTGATACCGATGATGAAACCTTTGATGCCTATCACAATAAATCAGCAGAAGAGGAACAATCTAAAGAAGATCGAAAACGCAAGAAGAGCTCTAAGAGAAATAAGTCAGAAGAAGAAGAAGTCAACAATGAGGATCACAAAAGCAAGAAGAAGAAGTCTAAGAGCAACACAAATGTAGATCAAGTTGAAACAAAAAAGAAAGAAGAACATAAAGAGAAGACAATCCCAAGTAACAATGATGATGATGATGATGCTGAGAAGAAACAGAAAAGGGCTACTCCAAAGGAGGAACTCGATGCTATAGATGATGCTGAAACCTCTTTCGCAGAAATCTTTTCCCGGGAAAATGTGCCAAAGGGTTCTGAAGACGGTATTGAGAAGAAGAAGAAAAGCAGCGTCCAAGAGACAGGTTTAGTAAAAGTGATAGATACTAAAGCTAACAAGAAGAAGAAGAAGAGTGAAAAGAAGCAAAGCAAGAGTGTAGTGATTGATCTTCCCATGGAGGTTGAGATCGGGTTAGGAGGAGAGTCTAAGTGGGAGTAAACTGCAACAGAGGGAGTGTTTTACTCTTTAAAAGAAGGGACAGTTATGTCTGTAACATCCAACGGCTAGGGAGTATTTTGATATGGTTAAAGAACATAGGAGAGGAAGAAAGTGGTTTCGATCTTCTTTATAAATTGTTTTCTGCACTGTTGAGAAGCTATATCTAATTTTATAAAATGTTTGTGTCATTGAAACCAAAACAAAAAAAGGAGAATAGGTCCCACCGAGACTTGAACTCGGGTTACTGGATTCAGAGTCCAATGTCCTGACCACTAGACCATGGGACCATTCTATTCACGCTTTAATATTTGTTATTTTTATTGTGTTAGTTTCTAGTGTGTAATAAAAAAGAGAAATAAAATGATACAAGCTAAATGCTAGGAAAAATGTGGAAACACTAGTTTGGACAATGAGAAGTTTGAATTTTGATTTCAGAAAAGAAAACTAAATTAATTTTAGTGCAGACTATTCCGATTAGGTGTAAATGTGGTCTACATTTGTGATATATTATGAAGACGTAGAGAAGAGTTAGAAATTTTTGTCATCTTCTTTTGTTTCCTATGTTTGTTTTGTAATGCTAATGTTAAAACCGATTTGCTAGTTCAAAATGTCCGTATCTACCCGTATTGAATGTATGTAATTACCCATAGTATGTATTGTATATTGTAAACGATATTTTTTTAGTTTAGCTTATTTGACAAAAAAGAACGTCGTTTTTAAAGTAGAGTTTAGATTGCTGCTGCAAGAGTAGTTAGTATATTGAATAAAAGTATAGTGATATGACATTTTTGTCAAATTCTCCATGTGATATGTGAGTAGTAGTCAAAGACTCAAAGGAATAAAAGAGAAACAGACTAGAACTCTTTTTAATCTGAACCGTTCATCTATGTTGTATTTTTCTTCTATCATCGTGGCACTTCTCTAGTCTTCACACATTTTAAAATTCTTTTTTACTCGTATTAATTTATTTTTAAATTAGTAATATGTTAAATTATTTGTAATGGAGTTAAAAGAATCTGGAGGATGGATTTGATTTGACTGGCAGAGAAGGCATCTATCTCTTTGGGATGTTCCATAAGTATTTACTATTATTTGTACTCAGCATGTGCCTGTCTTTCATAATTCATATGCCAATCACAAAACTTGTGTTCAAATTAGTATAGAGACAATCATTGGTTTTGAGTTGTGAATTATGATTGGATAGTAGTAATCGTTAAGGCATCTAGGAAATTTTATGTCTGATTTACATTCAAAAAATCCTATATGTTTTAGAGCAGCAATATTTTTTTTTATGAATCCAAAAATCTAAAACCATGTATTCATTGTGTAACTATGATTGTTTAATGAGAGATTTTTAGCAATGATTGAACATCTACTATATATATTAGTGTCAAAATTGTCAAAGTTTCGATGTGCGACAATTCCAATAACTTATAACAACTGTCTGTAAAATTTTAGTGTATTGATCTTAATACCTACCTCTCTAGACAAAAGCCATAAGTTTATAAACACAATCCTAAAACATAAAATGAAGAACTATTCAATCCTAAACGAAAATGATTTATAATAATTATATTTCTGTTTGTGTTTTTGGATTGTGTATAACAAATATTCGCATTTAAACAAAAATACTATATATTATCTTTCTAAACACTATTCAATCATAATTGAACAATCTGCATGATATAAATCGTCAAAATCAATAAAAACTAATCAATTTTGCATTAAAAATAAAAAAACATCATCTAATTCAATACAATTTTTTTTCCTAAAACATAAGAAAAAAGGAGTATACTTTCTTGGCTCATGTATCTTGCCTTGTCTATGCATATTCATTTATTTCAAAATATGTCACCCATATTCATGTTTGTTGAAAACAATGCTACTTTATAGTAGTACGTAGTACGTTGTCTTTAACTCTTTTGACGTTCATATTATTTCCCAAAAAAAAAATACTAATCAAAAACGAAATGAGTCGGGTCTTAATCCGATCAAACGAGGTTAAATTGTGACCTAAACCCGTGTTCTGTTCGACTTTTGGCAAGTTCTAGAAAACACATGTTAGCTTTTGACGTTAGCATAGAGGTTAATGCTAGTTTTGATAATCTAGTACGTTGTCTTTATTTGATGCTCTTCTTTTTTTCTTCTCCAGAAAAGCCTACAAAAACTTAATAGAATCCTGTCTAATCCGATCAAACCAGGTTAACTTGTGGTCTAAAGATTCTAAACTCTTTAGAAAGCACTAATTTGGAAACATGGATTCCATGATATCTTTTTGCAAGTCATTGTTGCATTAATGAGTTAGCGGCAACAATATTTGTACTCATTGATTATGAAATTATTTTTGTTAAAATTAATGACGAAATTGGACAACATCGGTTCATGAACCCTCCAAAGAAAATTTACATTGCCCAAATAGACAACGCACAAACACAAAAACACCACACTGTCTCCATCTTTCTTTCCTCTTCTTCAACATCTCTCTTCTCCCAAGAAAATAAAACACAATTTCCCAGATTCAAAACTTCTTTTTCACAAATCACAACGTCTTCAAAGGGATCAAGAATCTTATTACTCTTCTCTTCTTTTGCTTTTAAGAAGAAGTAAAAACATCATCTTAACTTTCACTTTTTGTATTATCTTTCTCTTTCACTCACTTTAAAGTCTATTTAGAGATTCAAAAACAAAATCTTCCAGAAACTGCTTCTGATCTTAGAAGATGACTCACTTCTCCTAAAAAGCACCAATTTCAATCCTATTTTTTTCTCTTGTTTTCCGGCAAGATTTGGTAAAATTTTGTGTTCTGATTTGTTGTTTTGAATATCAACTATGGAACAACGGAAGAAAGGTTGTAAGATCAGGAAGAGAGGTGGTTCTTCCTCTTCTTCTTCTTCACTTGCTCGTCGAAACCGCTTCAAACGTGCAATTTTCGCCGGGAAAAGAGCCGCTCAAGACGACGGTGGCTCAGGAACTCCTGTTAAGTCCATCACCGCCGCTAAAACTCCAGTTCTGTTATCGTTTTCGCCGGAAAATCTTCCTATAGATCATCATCAATTGCAGAAAAGCTGCGTGTCGGCGAGAAAGCTAGCTGCGACGCTGTGGGAAATCAACGACGACGCAGACCCTCCGGTAAATTCTGATAAAGATTGCTTGAGAAGCAAGAAACCATCGAGATACAGAGCGAAGAAATCAACAGAGTTCTCTTCCATTGATTTCCCGCCACGATCATCCGATCCGATTTCTCGTCTAAGCTCAGAGGTTAGGGTTTGCTTCAGTTTCAAGTTTCCTCTGTGTTTTTTTTCTTTCTGAAATTCTAAGTCTGAAAAATCAAAATTGCACAGAGAATCGATCTCTGTGACGATATGATTCGTAGAAGATCAACAAATCCTCAGAAATTAAACCCAATTGAATACAAAATCATTGGCGCAAACTCGGTATGATTTGCAATCTTACCCTAAAAACACTTTTCTTGCGGAAGAAGAAAGGTCTGATTCTTAATTATATTACAGGTGAAAACTCGTTTCAAGAATGTCAGTGACGGATTAACAACGTCTAAAGAACTGGTAAAGGTATTAAAAAGGATCGGTGAGCTCGGAGATGATCACAAGACAGCAAGCAATCGTTTGATCTCTGCTTTGTTATGTGAACTAGACAGAGCAAGATCTTCACTAAAGCATCTAATGAGTGAATTAGATGAAGAGGAAGAGGAGAAGCGGAGGTTGATAGAGAGTCTACAAGAAGAGGCGATGGTTGAGAGAAAACTCCGGCGAAGAACAGAGAAGATGAATAGAAGATTAGGGAGAGAGCTCACGGAGGCTAAAGAAACAGAGAGGAAGATGAAGGAGGAGATGAAAAGAGAGAAGAGAGCTAAAGATGTTCTTGAAGAGGTTTGTGATGAGCTAACTAAAGGAATCGGAGATGATAAGAAGGAGATGGAGAAAGAGAGAGAGATGATGCATATAGCTGATGTTTTGAGGGAAGAGAGAGTTCAAATGAAGCTTACGGAGGCGAAGTTTGAGTTCGAAGATAAATACGCCGCCGTGGAGCGGCTGAAGAAGGAGCTCCGGCGGGTTTTGGATGGTGAAGAAGGAAAAGGGTCGTCGGAGATTCGTAGGATTTTGGAGGTGATTGATGGTTCTGGTTCTGATGATGATGAGGAGAGTGATCTTAAGTCCATTGAGTTGAACATGGAGAGTGGTAGTAAATGGGGTTATGTTGATAGCCTGAAAGATCGTCGGAGATTTGATGGCTCCGGCGGCGATGATGATGATGATGATCCGGTGGAGAAGAGATCAGTGATTGTTGAGAATGGTGAGAGAGATGAGTCTTTGAAGACTTTGAGAGATTACATTGTTTCAAATGTTAGATGTATTGGTCCTTCATCGTCAGAGCAGTGGAATCATCGGAATTTACCAAGCTCTGAGTTTGTGTAATCACCACCGCTAGCGCCGGCGAGGAAGAAAAAGAAATCATTTTTTTTTATAGTATATAATATTTCAGTATTTGTAATTTATTCAATTTAATTTGAAATACAAAATCAATTACGGAATATTTTTTGCCGGTATATCACATTTTTTCGTCTACAATGGTTTAACCTCAATTTACTACACATATCCAATCAAATCATTATTTGCATTTTCTATCAAAATATTCCGTTTTTATGATCGAAGTTTCAAGTTTGTAATCAAGTGATTTGTCAGAATTTGAAGTCTATTACGGAACTTAAGTGCTTATTTTAGAGAACAACAATTCATTACGTACGAGTTTTTATGTTTGTAACTAACTCTAATTAGACCATAATGTAGATGTAGAGAATAAGGGGAAACCAAACAAATCATGCTTGGAATGAATTGGAGGTGAATTGTACATTGTATATAACTATTAAAGAACTTATTTATTGGTGGCATTGAAGATATACACATGGAAACGTTGATTTGGTGTAAATTAAATCATAATGATTAGTACAACAATGAGAATAAGAACGAACAATAATGAGATATATAATTGATTCAAGAAAGGATTAGTTTAAGATTTTGAATCAAAAACGAAACAAGACATTTTCTCTATTATTGTCTAGACATTTGGACAGCATCGTTCCATCTTCCCATGTGATTTTGTCTCAACTATATATCCGTTACGTTTTACCCTATTTGGGAATATTTGGTAACAATTCAACCAAAAAAGTTACAAAAATTAATAAGATGACATGAACAATAACGAACAATAACGGATCTTCATTTTTCGATCATATATACACATGATTAGGTAATAGGTCAATTCGTGTGAAAGATATATGCATATACCAATCAGCCTTACTCTATGTCCCCCACTCAATATAATATTTTAGCTTAGAACCATATATATATGTACCATTAAACCAAATCAAGGGGTTTTGGGTTCCAAAAGTTTGTCTTTCTTTTTTTGTTTCATACTTTTACATAGTTTAGGGATAAATCATTAACTCGTATAACAAAATAAAACTACTAAAGTTGAAGCATAATATAGTGCCACTAGGCTAACTAATTTTCTCTCATTGAATGAGAAAGGTCAAATGCTAAAAACATTCGCATTATAGGGAGATATTTTGTCAGAGTGATGATCTTATCAAGTTCGTGTGTGGTTTATCTCTTTGTCTCCTCCTTTGTCTGTATAATAAACATTGATATATACAATGAACCTACCTACAAAATCACTATTTTGAAGACATTGATGTTACTAATATAGCAACTAGCAAATCAACTGTCAGTGGACAGATCGTCTCAAACATGGGCAGACTTTTCGTTTCGATTTTGGTGTTACCAAATAACACTTTGAATGTTAAAAATATGAGTTTTCCTATATATTAATATACTTCGTATTTTTATCCCAGAACTTGATTACATAATTTTTAAACCTATAAAACAGAGTTTTTAAAATTCCATATTTCGGTTTGTTTCGGTACGAATGTGTTGCTTATCCTCTATGCCAAACCAAAAAAAAACAATTTATATGAATGTTTTAGGTTTTCACAGGGTGGATACAAACAGAAAAGCCTAAGCCCATTCCAAGAGACAGGGAAATAAATAAGGAAACAAGGCCCAAACCCATAGAGAGTGTTGTGTTGCGGAAGAGTAGAGAGAATTGGTAGCTTATTTGTTTTGGCCATTTGGGTTTGTTTTTCTTTCATCTTTTTCGTAAAAATGACTCATCTTAATCCCTAACAAGTTATTGAATCACTAGTTTCATGTACAAATTTGAAGAACATGGAACGAGCAGAACCAAGCATAGTATAAACGAGGAATAGAAGACAACACTCAATCTAACGGTTTAGATTTTTTATCGATTTCAATTACAACACAAGTCTTGAAGTTTACTACAGATAAACTTCATCAAATTACAGAGAAAGTTTGGGTCTAACAAATGATCATTTGTTAGACGGATTCATCTTCCATTACCTTTGACGTCTTGAAGCTGACCGCTTTTCTCGGATGCTCCCTTATGTTCAAGCTAAACACTTCAGGCCTCGAGTAATGTCCGACCACATCAAAATCAAACTTGGCTCGTGCTATGTCCCCAAGATCTGTTAGAGATTTATAGGATATGATTAGTTAACTTTTTGTTCAAGAATGAATGATGATGATTAACAAATGTTAATTAATAATATACCTAGATCAGCTGTGATAAGAGCTTCTCCTCTATAGTTTGGTCCAGCTAAAACAATTCCCAAAGGTGAAATGATAGAGCTTCCACCAGCGCAGACAACAGAGTCCGGTGTTAGGCTCTCTTCTGAACCGGAAAACATGTATTCCGGCGGAGAAGGATAGTCTTTCCGACGACAAAACTGGTTAGCTGACAAAACAAAACATCCACCCTCAAGTGCAATATGAGTCATTGATGCTAGCCAAGTTTCTCTTGAATCAGCAGTAGGTGCACAATAAATCTCAATGCCTACAAAAAAAAACACAACAGTGTAACACACCAACATGATCAAATCACAAGCAACATACTGATACATTGTCCCTTTGTAGAAGCTAAAGAGAGACTAACCTTTGGCATACATTGCGGTTCTCAAAGAAGGCATCCTATTTTCCCAACAAATAGCAGCACCGATTTTCCCAATAGGAGTATCGAACACAGGGATGGTTGATCCATCTCCAAATCCCCAAATGCAACGTTCAAGAGCTGTAGGCATGAGTTTGCGGTGCTTACCTAAGAACAGACCTTGTGAATCGAAGAAAAGAACGGTGCAGTATAGCGTGTAGCCTTCCCTCTCTATCACACCCATAACCAAGTATACTTTGTACTTCTTGGCCATTAACGCTAATCGTTCCACTTCAGGGCCTAACACAAGATGGCACAGATGAATAAGTAGAATGTAATTTACAGTTTACACACACTTGGTGATTCAAGAAACACTATAACTAGTAGAGACTGAAACACTCAATTGTTAGTAGATGATCACACTAACAATTGTTGGGTTTATTGGCTATGAGATTGACCCATGTGAAAGCCCAAGTCACTGGGCCTTTCATAAGTTAAGCCCATGTGACTGTTGCTGAAATGATCTTATCTACAACTTCTTACTCTTGGAGCATCTGTGCCTCCCTTGAATGAAGCTTGTTGTGGAGTCACGGGTGGAGCAACCAAGCTACGTCTCTTGATGAACTGGTCAGATCTTGGTGATGCTACAAGCTCTCATGTAAGAAGGAAGAGGCATCTCCCTCAAAGCAACAAGAACCACCTTGATACCAAAAAAAAACAAGAACCACCTTGGTTGTTTGTTGCAGTTTCTGTTACAGTGTCGTAGTAGAACAGAAGCTGTTTTAAAGACGGCTTTGGTGAGAATTTATTAGATCTTAAGTGTGATAAGCTAGGAGATACGTGTGGTAGCTGAAAAGGAGGTTATGAGACACGTGAATAAGCAAAGAGAAGCATAGAAGTCATGTGAAAAGGAGTTAAAACAGAGCAAGAAGAAACAGATTTTGTAACCTCTTGTCAAGAGAATTGATGAAGTTATGCATGTATTGATGTGTTTTTAACAAACGTATGGTTTTATGGAGGAGAGTTAGGAGATCTCTTGAAAAAATCTCCATTGTTAGGGTAGTTCTTGAGTTTGTATCTTGGAATGAGAAGTGATAAAAGATAAGAGTTCATAGCTTCAAACTTATCAAATGGTGCAGTGAACGTGAATCGAACACGCGACCTAAGTGAATATAAAAGAGGGTTGCCTAGTTGTTCTATGTTGGTAGCTAGTTAGAGAACAATGGATTTATGTGGTAATAAGTGCGTGCCCTGGTATTCATGCTAAGATCCAAAATCGAAAGAAAAAAAGTGAGAACATAATCGGAGATATGGTGGAGGACTTTATTACCAGGAACATCAATGGCAGAAGCATGGTACTTGCGAAAGTCATCTCGTCCTTTAGCGGTACGAGAACCAATAGCCAATTCAAAGGTAGAGCCACGTGGATATCCACCGATGAAAGCCTCCGGGAACACCACTAGCTGAGATCCATTCTCCGCTGCCTCAGAAAGCAGTCTCTCTGCCTTATCTGACAAAATTTCGTGGATAAGGCATCGAAAGCGATCTCACCAACCATAGTGAATCAAAAATCGAGAAAACAGGAACGAACCTAGCGTGGCGGGAGTATCGTAGAAGACTGTAGAGGCTTGGACGACTGTAGCTCGTACGATGGAGGAGGAATCGCCGGCGGACATGTCAATCTCAGGGAAGATTTGATGGCCGTTGGTCTGTGGAGCCGCCGTCATGTGAGACGTTTCTTGTTGCATGGACATGAGAGAATCAGAGAAAGAGAGAGATTCCTTTTTTTTTTGTCAAAGAAGAAAGATTCCAATTGTGTTGTATCTTGTTTACTTGGTTGGTGTGTGTTTAACTTTGATATTATCGTGTATTTTATAAACTCTCTCTTTTTGTGTGTCGATTCTTTTTTAGTGAAGGGAAAAATGGGTTTAAAAAATCCTCATTTTCTCTAAAAACATTTACAATAACCATCACCTATATTGGTATTTATATGCATGCATATTGTACGATGGAGGAAGAATCGCAAGTGTATACGTCAACCACGGGAAAGATTTGATCGATGTTGACCGGAGGAGCCGCCGTGACTAGAGACATTTATTGGTGACTGGTCAGTTTGTCACCAATAAGATATATAGAGGAAATGAGTGATTCTAGTAGTAGTATCTTCTTGATGGGCTTGGTTGGTAGGTGTTTACTTGTACAACACATGATATATATTTTGATTTTTACTCTCTTTTTAACTGTAGGGGGAAATGCCAAAATGTGTAAAAAAATCCTCATTTTTTTCTAAAATCATCACCTATATTTATAGATTTTTTACAAAATTCAAAAGATAAAATACCCCCTCGATAACAAACCAACCTTAAAAACCAAACAAAGCGTTTGTTTATATATTTTGGTTGTTACTTGTTAGCATTCAATATTAATTATTGTTTACTTTTCGAAGGTATGAGGATTAGAAGATTAGATGTTTATCTCTTTTCTTAGTTTTAGACTTGATCTATATCCTTGGATGGTGTTATAAAAGGTATCGAACTCTTTCACGTATCATTAGCTTTTGACTAAAATATTGTTGAAGAGTTCTATTTTTTAGTTCAAAGGCCTATGAAAGGAGGATTTTTAATTCTAAAGAGTTTTGGTATGAAAAAACTCTTAAATCATATTATCGTTATCGATCATTGTTGATCTTGACAAAATATAAATTTGTTGCTGAAATAATTTGGAGAATTTCTTGTTATGATTGTTTATAGTTTCCGTTCATCATCAACTTTAAACTTTTAATTGTACGAGAAACTTTCAAAGTAATTTTTGGATTCACATCACCAAAAAAATTAACAGAACAGAGTTAACCACGTTAATATCACTTTAGTTTTTTTACAAATAATGATTTGAGTATAATTTGATCGTAATTTGTAACCCCATTTCATCATGGAAACAACAATAAAGTTCACTCATACATTTCGTTTTCCCTGTCGTACCTTGACACAGAAACATAGTCCACAGATTTTACTACTAATACTATTTCGAAGACGTACGAGGTTTTACGGAGGGAGATTTGCGAAAATTCACCTTTCTTGTTTAGCTTTTTTGAACATGAGTTTTTGATTAAACTTAACTATATGGAAAGTCTTGTGGAGCAGTTGAAATCCATCAAGAAGGATAAGTTTTCTTGTAATGATAAGTGGTTAACCCTTAAGCTTCAAATCAACAAAAACTTTGAGGTAACGCTTGTTGATTACGAGATCCTGAACAAGATATTTTGGGATATATAATTGTGAGCGATTGATCGATAGTAAGATTTCGGATATATATTGGGACTTTATCTGAAAACACTAAACAATAAGTCGTAAATTGGGAGTACGTAAAAACATTAAGGGTCTAAATGAAATAAAACCTATAATATAACTAGGTTTAGTGACGTGGCATGCACACGTAGATTAAGCAATGCCTTGGCAACACGTATGCAAAAACCCATATGTGTGCACCTGTGAAGTGTTCCAATAACAATTCAAAAGCTCCCTGAGCAAGTGAGAAGAGACCACACTGAGAAGAAAAATCCTTCAGGTTATCGAAAATTCCCGGATTTTACTCTTTGGGCGGTGGCCGATTTCTTACGCGCTCTTTTTGTGGCGACTGTTGTATACGCGCGAGCCTTCATGGACACGAAGGCGGTTGGAGTTTCTAAGGATACGGCGGCGTCGATGGAAGCGTCGACGGTGTTTCCTGGGTTTAAATTCTCGCCGACGGATGTGGAGTTGATTTCGTATTACCTGAAGCGGAAGATGGATGGCTTGGAGAGGTCCGTTGAGGTTATACCGGACCTTGAGATTTACAATTTCGAGCCTTGGGATTTACCCGGTTTGTCTTCGAATTCGAACCAATTGATTCTTTTGTGTCTTTCTTCTACTTGGAATTTGATTTTGTTGTTCTTCAGGCTTCAGGAGAGATCTCTATTTTGGGTGCCTAAGATATAAAGTTTCTATTTTTTGGCTCTTGGATTGGAATTGACAATTTTTTTTGTGTGTTTGTTCTTTGCAGATAAGTCGATTGTGAAATCTGATAGCGAGTGGTTCTTCTTCTGTGCGCGTGGGAAAAAGTATCCACATGGTTCACAGAACAGGAGAGCAACGAAGATGGGATACTGGAAAGCAACTGGGAAAGAGCGTGATGTGAAGTCTGGTTCTGAGGTCATTGGAACAAAGAGGACGCTTGTTTTCCATATTGGTCGTGCACCAAAAGGCGAAAGAACTGACTGGATTATGCACGAGTACTGCGTGAAAGGAGTATCTCTGGTAAAACTGTTCTCGAGAGTTTGTTTTTTCTTATAGATTAATTGTTAACCATTACATAAGAGGTGGTGACTTTGGCTACTTTTTGAGTCTCTAAGAGGAATACAGTAAAATTTTAGGAGTTTTGTCTTTGGCTTGAGTTGATTGATTATGTTTATGTAAATTCTAGGATGATGCTATGGTTGTTTGCCGGGTTAGGAGGAACAAAGAATACAATAGTGGTACAAGTCAGAAGGCACCAAAGCCAAATTCATCAGCCGAGAAGCATGCGAAAGTCCAAAATGGCGCTACGAGTTCAGGGAGCCCGTCTGATTGGGACAACTTGGTTGATTTTTACCTAGCAGGTGAATCAGGGGAGAAACTACTCGCTGAGATGGCAGAGTCATCAGAAAATCTACAGGTTTTGTCACCTGGCTTCTAATTGTTGTATGATGGTTCTTGATTGTTGTCGTTCTTCTTAATGAATGTTATGTGTGTGTGGTTTAGGTGGATAATGACGAGGATTTCTTTGCGGATATCCTAAGAGACGAAATCATCAATCTCGATGAAGCGGTGATGACAGGGAACACACCAAACGAAGTGCCAACACTAGAATCAGCATCAATGGAGATAAGGGTACTTCCTTTACCAAACATGATAGACAAACAAATGTCATCACTGTTAGAGGAAAGACCATCACAGAAGAAGAAAGGAAAAGACGCCACGGAATCATTGTCGAGCTGCTTCGTGGGTTTATACTCGATCAAATCAGTGAACAAGGCACGATGGGATGTTATTATAGGTGTAGTGGCTCTGATAGCAATGTTGTTTTATCTAGAATAAGAGGCTTATGGAAGTAGCGAAAAACAGTGTCCTAGCTATGTTTGTATCATCTTTTCTCGGACATTGACAAGGATTATATGATGTTTTTGTGTAAACGGTTTATGTTTTACACTTCTACTTCAAATCTGTGCAACCAAATCAAAACCTGAAATATCAAGCACAGAAGAACTAGTGGATATAGTTTTTACACTTCAAGGCTTATTAAGTGGTGTGTTTAATGAGAATCAGAGAATGGATAAATGATGGGGGCAAATTAGTAAATGACTATTTTCCAAATCCGTACTGTTTATCTTTCTCGTCCAGATGGTTGTTGCACTAAGATTTGTAGAATTTTCTCGCCGCCATTAAACCTCTGCTTTTGTTTCTTTCTCTCTTCTTCTATACGAGAACCCATTTTGGAGAAGTCAAGTTTCCTCAATACTCCGTCAAGCCGATTTTATTGATCTCGATCAGTTTCGTCAATTTTTCCGGTTTAAGAAACCCTAGAAAAGCTGATGATTCGATAATGAAGTTTGATTTCACTGTGATAAATCGATCTGTAAGTTGGAGATACTTAATCGTCTTCGTTATATCTTCTACGATGCTTCAATTTTGCTTTGTTGTGCTGAGGAAATTCAGTTTTTCTGTAGTATGTGTTATTTGCTTATCCTTAGTAAGTTAGTTACATATGAAGGAGATTCGTATTGAAACCCTAGGTCATTGATTTGATGGAGTTGCTTTTTATAGTATCAGCTTACACTGTTTACATTGTTCTACTTTTGGTTTTTAATTAGAAAATTTGAAGTGAGTAGGTGAATTTTAAGTCGCATCGATCTCATTTTCGATATATGTCTCAATTCGATTAGGCGTGGTCTTTGGATGTGTGTTTAGGATGGTATGAAATGGATTGATTGTGAAATTTGGAACAGGTTTTGTAAGAGCTGAATAGAAAATGTCGAGGCCGATCATGCTAGTCTTTCTTCTGGTTATACTTATAGTCACTTCTCAGTTTGAATGGAGGCAACCACTTCTTGAGCTTGATGCAGCTCCTAGCTTGTCTCAGAAACATCAGCAAATTGCAAAGAGGGAAGAAGCTGTCAAGGAGAAGGTACTTACTTCATTCTTAAACTCTTTTTCATTGAAGTTTTGTGTGTTCAGTTGTATGAGAAAGACCTGAGAATTCGTTTTGGGATTGTGACTTATAGATTAGTACAACTGTAGCAGAGATATGCATAATTGGATAGTGTCAGTTAACTTAGAATGCTCTGATGCTTAAGATTCCTATATCTGCTTCACTTGCCTTTTGAGTCAATCTATAACTATGCCTTAGTAGTTGTGTTGTTGACTTTATCCTCGACATTCTAGTCTCATGAGTCTCTGGACAAACATTCTTTGTAACTGGCTTTCATATCTCTATCTTCTTCTTTTTGAGAATGTCTATGGAATCCATCAATGACTGATCTGAGTTTTTAATGTTGCATAGAAATATTCGGGGTTTTTTTGCCTTCTGTTGTGTTTTCCCTGATTGCATCAAATAGATGAGGTTAGTGGAGAAACATAGACTTATTGGTCTTGCAACCTTAAAGTTCCATTGGATGTATGACGAACCTCATAACTTCAGCATAATTTTGAACCTGAAAATAGAAGAAGACCTGTCAATTCTTAGTTTGTTAATCGTTACAGATCATCTTGTCACAAGAGAGACATATCCAGAGGCTAAACGACCTTGTACGAAGTCTTCAAATGCAGTTACAGCGATGCAAAGGAGAGAACGAGACACGAAACGCCACTGAAACCTCCCATAATAACAAACAGTTCATTGAGCTCGAGAGGAAACACATCGTGGAAGACTAGTATTTCCTCCGGTTACATCAATTCTAATAAATAACCCAAATGGTACGTAAAAACTGTTGTAATTTACTTTTGTTGTGTTAAAAACCTTGCTGATGTTTTGATTAGAAGGATGATTTACTTTATTCACGTGTAAGATTGAGATATTTAAGTACTTGTAATAAAAGTTGAGAATTAGGGTACTTGTAATATCTTTAGTTATGGTTGATTGATTCTATCATTGTCGATGTCTTGGTATAGTCAAACTTTGGTTGTGTGTAGTTAGATTTTTACTTTGACTGATGAGGCTAACGAAAGTCTAAGATGACAAAAGCAATCTTATGTCATATTCTTTCCATGATTTCATCACTAGTCAGAGCCTAAATAAATCTCTTATTAGACACCAACCACAACTCCATATTTGTTCTAAGTCAAACAAAACCAAATCTCCCATGAATTTTCACATACTCATTTATTATTCTTCCATTTTACTATTTGGCATTCTAAAAGTCAATAATATTAACAGTCAAAAGCCATTCATCTGTTTTTGGTCAATCTTTCTATCATTTGTTGGCCGTGCGTCTAGCCGTCAAGCTATCCAAATTCATATTCACCAATACTTATCAATTTTTCAACAATAATTTTCGGTTTATTAAAAAAAGTATCATCATATACGACTTTAGAAATCTAATAATATCAACTACCCATTAAACTACAATTTGTTTTTGTCAACACCGATTTTAACTACATTACAACCTTCCAAGTTTGAAACAAATGCATTGTCTACTTCTTCCCTCTCAATTTGAATTTCGATTTTCATACTAATAATATGATGATTTATGAAAATGGACAAAAATATCTCCTTTGTAATTATCCAAATACTATTTGGTAATAAATGCAATTTCAAAGCACAAGTCATATACTCAATCTTTTGCATACTATTATTTTCAAATTACATTTATTGCTTACAAACACCTCATATTATAATTATTTTCTACAAGAATATTTATTTTGAAAGCTAGATGAAACTAATCCTACTAATTCATTAATATACATTCAATGAGACCCTCTCTCATCTTGCGTGTATCTTCTCCTCTATCTATATATATATAACAGCCACTAACATGCAGACATCAAACTATCTCTCTTTAAATCTCAAGAACAAGAACTAAACTACTACTAGTCTTCACCAAGGTAAAGCTACTTTGGAACCCGAGAACCAAGTTAATTTGTTCTCATCGAATTTTTTTTGTTCTCATATGTTGAAATTTTGTTATTGTCATCTTCACTTTTTGATTGATCGATAGAAAAATAAGTATTCAATTGATCAATTCTTTTTATATATATACATGTTTTATAAACCATGGATCTCCATCTAAAGTTTTGTTTTACTGTGTTTCTTATTCTGATTCTTGTAGAATAATATATCAACACACATAGTATACTCTTCTTGGAAGGCAAGGAACATGAATCAAGAAGCTGCGAGTAACCTTGGACTTGATCTGAAACTAAATATTTCACCGTCGTTGGATTCATCTTTGCTCACTGAGAGTTCATCGTCATCGTTATGCTCGGAGGAAGCTGAGGGTGGAGGAGGAGAGGCTAAATCAATGGTGGTCGTTGGCTGCCCTAATTGCATCATGTACATCATCACTTCTTTAGAGAATGACCCTAGATGCCCTAGATGCAACAGCCATGTTTTGCTTGATTTTCTCACAGGAAACCATAGCAAGAAGAGCACTAGTTAAAAAAAAAAATAAAAAAAAAATACATAATATTAAATTAAGGATGTTCTTTTATTTTTCTTTCTTTTTTCTTTTCCTTAATTTGTTGCCACATTTATTGATAGTTTGAATTAATCCACAATGAACGGATATGTTCATAAAATCGAAACCTATATACTTATGTTTTTAAAACATCCTTAACTTCATTTGTAATATTGACTGCTTAACGATGGATAATTCTTGTAGAAAACTAAGCAATATTAATATTGATTCTTTGCAACGGGTGATTACAAAAATTTAAACTTGGATTAATAGCTAGTATAAATGATGGATGTGTCATTGTGTCCTCATCAAAAGGTTACGTATTCGGACTATTGCGATATTTAATTTTATAAATGGAAAATGGTCGTTGTTGACTTGTTATAAGTTCAATGTATATGTACATGGCACAATTAATTATGTTTTTAATATGAAAAATGTGGAACAATGACTTTTTTTTCTTTTCCTTTTTTTGCACTATGTAATTCTAGCGTTAAATGCGAAGTATATACATAAATATATACACATCATACGTCAAACAATAAATAGGTTTGGTTTACTTGTTACCAAAGTTGTTGAACTAACAAATTAAATGTTTATAAAAACATGAAAAAGAGTTATGCTTATTATAAATGTGAAAAATCTTCACCTAAACTTACTATAAAAAAAATGCATGTTGGTTTTACATTAATGTCGGATTCAACATTACGTGTGTTTTGTTCCTTTCCCCAACTATCAAAAGAAACAACACGTATCCTTTAAGTAGATTTCTCACATTTTTATCATTATATTTACCGCTACTGGCAATTTCAATTGGACAAACCAAAACCAAATATATATTTTTTCGCTGACGTAAGACCTATCAAAGAAATCTATCATTCAACCAACAACTATAAAAACGAATCAAAGTCACTTGTTGGCTACTATTCAACTAACAATATAATGTATCGCTGCCTCGCTGGTCGTTGTTACTTGTTACTAAGAATCGTGAAACAAAAATGATACAAAATTATCAACAATTATTCAGTCTACGTACGTATATACCTACTTATACTATTAGTGGCTGTCAAAGTTTAAACTTTAAACACTAAACAAGTGATAGTAGGTCAACATTTTAGTTAGATATGCTTAATATTGATTCAAACTCAAATATTGCAATTGTTAGCATCGGGATTTAACAAGGCATATCATTAATTTTAAAAAAAGATTAAAATTTGATTGGTCTGAACTTTTAACTCTTTTTTTTTACGAAGATTGTAACACTAAAAACATATATTTGAAGCACTGAAGTGACTGTAAGTACCCAAAGTTGTTGTGATCACTGCAATCATTAAGGTGAGTACAATTTTGAATGTAATATATTAACTATTAAGTAAATACCATTGCAATTTGCAAACCACTTTTTCTGAGAACATAATTTGAAACTTTCTTTAAACCGCTAAAAAACATCTATTGATGTAAACACCTTTTTCTATTGATGTAACATATTAATTATGTTTAATTAACAATAACTATGTGGGTTTGAACATATAGTGATGACAAATCATCAACACTATCACAAATCAATAAACTACATATCAATTAAAACATTGATAATCGACTAAATTGAGTTTGTCCAACCACGCAAACACACACGTGTGTGTTATGTAATAGATGCATATATGTGCAGGTAGACATGACAGAAATTGACGGAACACAGAGTTAATCTGATTCTTTAAAAATGTGAGAAGCTCAAATGCATGTCTTCATTATTTTATTATATTATCTTCTCATGTTCCCAAGTCACGTGACATTCCTCACCCTCGATCTTTTTGCATGCCATTTGTCACATATTCTTACACAAATACATGTATATGTATTAAAATTATCAATCCAGTTTCGAATATTACAGAAGTATTTTTAGAAATGAAATTAGATTTGGGAATAAGAAGGGTTTGAATGTTTTTTTGAAAAATAGTTAATTATTTGGCTAAGAAAGAAAAGTTGTTAATGTTACAAGTCATGCACATATCAAGACCTAACATACAATCCAATGGTAACAATTGTTAATTCACAGTTTAATTAACCTTTCTCTTTCTCTCACTCACTTTTCCTTTTCATCACCACAAAGCACTAATTGTGTGACCATCATCTTAATGACTACTATATCTCTAAACCCTTAACACACTTCCTCAACACTTTTCGGTCTCTTCTTATAACAAACCCCATCATAATATATATCCAAATCTATCATATTCCTATTCCCTCTCTTCTCAAGATCAAACCAAATTTCTGATTCGATGGCGAATCTGATTCGAACAGACCATCAGCAACATATTCCAAAGAAGAGGAAGAGAGGGGAAAGTAGAGTTTTTAGGCTGAAGACGTTCGGAGAGTCTGGACATCCAGCTGAGATGAACGAGTTGTCTTTTCGAGATAACCTCGCTAAACTACTTGAGTTTGGTCACTTTGAGAGCTCCGGTCTAATGGGAAGTTGGTCTTTTCAGCTCGAGATTCAACGAAATCCAAATCCTCTCTATGTTCTTCTCTTTGTCGTAGAAGAGCCCATCGAAGCCTCTCTCAATCTCCGTTGCAACCATTGCCAATATGTTGGTGACGTCCTCTCTCTCTTTTCCCTTCTCTCTCTCTGTATACAATTTTTCTTTTGCGTATCTATCTATATATGCATGTGAATACATTCGTATATAACTATATATGACCTAAGATCATAAGCTGAAAATTTAGTAAGAGTTGACCTAGCTAGCTCAACATGTAAGCATTTTTCTTGCATATATATCTATATACAAGCTTACACGTACTTATGAACAAAAATAGCAATAATAATTTAATATATGGTTAAAAGTGATGCATTTATGTAAAGATCAAAAATATATATTATACAATGGTTTATACGGAACCTTGCAGGTTGGGGAAATCAAATGATATGCAACAAGAAGTACCATTTCGTGATCCCCTCAAAGGAAACAATGGCGGCTTTTTTAAAACTGGAAGGTGGAGGCTACGCTTTTCCCGAAAAGGAAAGTTTCTCCCATCTTGTGGAGCTTCAAGGCCATGTCCTTCACGGCTTCTTTCACTCCAACGGATTTGGTCACTTGCTCTCTCTCAACGGCATTGAAACCGGCTCCGACTTAACCGGTCATCAGGTCATGGATTTGTGGGACCGGCTCTGCACCGGTTTAAAGGCCAGGTACTAATTAGACTTTATATATTTGTATATCATATAAACCATTCAACACAATAACCATTCAACACAATTCTGTTAGTTTTCATATCATAATGGATTATTCCTAGCTATTAATTTGGATTTACACATAATGAGTCATTTTATTTTTGTTCATATAGGAAAATAGGGTTGAATGACGCGTCGCACAAAAAAGGAATGGAGTTGAGGCTGCTGCATGGGGTAGCAAAAGGAGAGCCATGGTTCGGTCGTTGGGGCTACCGGTTCGGGTCAGGGACATACGGAGTGACTCAAAAGATTTACGAGAAGGCACTTGAGTCGGTCCGTAACATACCCTTGTGCTTGCTTAACCATCACCTAACCAGCCTTAACCGAGAAACTCCAATCCTCTTGTCAAAGTACCAAAGTTTATCCACCGAGCCATTGATCACTCTCAGTGACCTCTTCAGGTTCATGCTTCATCTCCATTCACGTCTTCCAAGAGATAACTACATGAGTAACTCCCGAAACCAAATCATCTCCATTGATAGTACCAACTGCAGATGGTCTCAAAAACGGATCCAAATGGCTATCAAAGTGGTCATAGAGTCACTGAAAAGAGTCGAATACCGATGGATATCGAGACAAGAAGTGAGGGATGCAGCTAGAAATTACATTGGGGACACTGGTTTGCTTGATTTTGTGTTGAAGTCGCTTGGGAACCAGGTGGTTGGAAACTATTTGGTCCGACGTAGTCTAAATCCGGTGAAGAAAGTGCTAGAGTATTCCTTGGAGGATATATCAAATTTGTTACCAAGTAGTAACAATGAACTCATAACCCTTCAAAACCAAAACTCAATGGGGAAGATGGCGACAAACGGTCACAATAAGATCACAAGAGGTCAAGTTATGAAAGACATGTTTTATTTTTACAAACACATTCTCATGGACTACAAGGGAGTGTTAGGCCCCATAGGAGGTATATTGAACCAAATCGGAATGGCTTCAAGAGCAATCCTCGACGCTAAGTACTTCATCAAAGAGTATCACTACATTAGAGATACATCGGCGAAAACGTTACACTTAGATCGAGGGGAAGAATTAGGAATATTCTGCACGATCGCGTGGAAATGTCATCATCATAACAACGAGATAAAAGTTCCTCCACAAGAATGCATTGTAGTGAAGAAAGATGCAACATTGAGTGAAGTGTACGGAGAGGCAGAAAGAGTGTTTAGAGATATCTATTGGGAACTAAGAGACGTCGTGGTGGAGTCAGTGGTGGGTGGTCAAATAGAGATCACAAGGGTCGATGAAATGGCCTTGAATGGGAATAAGGGATTGGTGTTAGAAGGGAACGTAGGAATGATGATGAACATTGAAGTGACGAAATGTTATGAAGATGATGATAAAAAGAAGGATAAGAGAATAGAGTGTGAGTGTGGAGCAACGGAAGAAGATGGAGAGAGAATGGTGTGTTGTGATATTTGTGAAGTATGGCAACACACAAGGTGTGTTGGTGTTCAACACAATGAGGAAGTGCCTCGCATTTTTCTTTGTCAAAGTTGTGATCAACATCTTATTCCTCTCTCTTTTTTACCCTAAATCATTCATGTTATATTAAACCTTCTTTTTTTCTATCATTACGTCATAATACATAAATTATACTCCTCGATCAACGTGAATTCTAATGATCCCTCCTGCGTCTATATCACCAACATGTTGAATCACAAAGTCATATCCTTGCCTCCTCTGGAGCCTGACTGTTCTAATAATATCATTATCAACATGTCGCTCTCCTCTTCCCCTGATGACTCATGTGACGTCATCTACTCCAACCGTGATTCCAAGTTTTACTTGACAACAACCTTAAGGCTTGTCTCCAAGAAAAGGCAGTTAAATTTTAACAGAAAATAATTCACAACACAAGGCGGAGAAAGAAGTGTGTAGTGTTTTAAATAATTTAGGCTTACAATTGATGCAAAAACAAAATTACAAACAAAAGAAGGTTTACATAATTTAAATAATTTAGTTTTACAATTGATGCATTTGGAATTAATAAATTATTTCTTCATTAACATGGAACAATATCAAGTTATTGCAAACAAAGGAAATGAAAGAAAAACAGTCATGTGTTTAACAACTCTGTTCAAGGTCAACGTCCTAAAAAGTTTCTTATTATATTGACTGAAGATGGAAAACTCCACGGACTATCTACGTTTGTGATATTGTTTCTAGAAATTGGGACTTACATCCAAATCTGGAAGAACAATCTTCTAAACACTACCAACAAAGTCATGAGATTCGATGAGTAAACTAGGGAACAATGAAAACTGAAAAGGGCTCAACCTAGGCTTCGCTGTTGCTACAATTTCGTGAAAACATTAAAGCACAATCAGATACGTGTAGACATCATCATAATCTAATGATTCAACCCTTTAATGCGTTTTTAGTGCGTCGTTACATATTCAGTGTTTATTGGTAATATAGCAATATTCCTGATAAAGTTCATTGGTCGTAAGTCGTAACGTTTACATGTTTTATTCAACTCTTAAAAACCAATAGAAAATCTTAATGTACTTGGCCTTCTTATTCTTGTCGGCTTAATGTACTTACTTAAATACAACGACTTGAATTGCAATAATTCGATACACGAAGGAGAAGCCAACTTAGACTAAGTCAAGAAACACATTGAATCATAAACGTGCGCGTTTCTCACACTTCTTCTCCTCTCCTTCCTCGTAAACACTCTCTTACTCACATTCATATATATAACTAAACCTTGCAGATTAACCAAATCAACAAAAAAAAACAGACTTTTGATAAATTCACAACGAAGAAGAAGACCTAAAAGATCGGGACTTGAAACTATGATCAAATCAGAAGCAGATCTCTCCGATGTGATCGTGATTCGTGACGTTTGGGCTTATAATCTCGAGTCAGAGTTTGACCTAATCAGAGGAATCGTCGAAGATTACCCATTCATCTCAATGGATACAGAATTTCCCGGCGTGATTTACAAGGCGGATCTCGACGTTCTCCGCCGTGGAAACCCTAATTATCTCTACAATCTTCTCAAATCCAACGTTGACGCTTTAAGTTTGATCCAAGTCGGTCTTACTCTCTCCGACGCCGACGGAAACCTCCCAGATCTCGGCGGTCAAAAAAACCGTCGATACATCTGGGAATTCAATTTCCGTGACTTCGACGTGGAGCGTGATCCACACGCTCCTGATTCGATCGAGCTACTCCGTCGTCACGGGATCGATTTCGAGCGGAACCGTCGCGAAGGTGTTGAATCGGAGAGGTTCGCGGAGCTGATGATGTCATCGGGGTTGATCTGTAACGAGTCTGTGAGCTGGGTGACGTTTCACAGCGCGTATGATTTTGGTTACCTTGTGAAGATTCTCACGCGCCGGCAGCTTCCGGTGGCGTTGCGTGAGTTTTTAGGGTTGCTTAGAGCTTTCTTCGGTGATAGGGTTTATGATGTGAAACATATTATGAGGTTTTGTGAGCAGAGATTGTATGGTGGTTTGGACCGGGTTGCTCGGTCTCTTGAAGTTAACCGGGCGGTTGGGAAATGTCATCAAGCCGGTTCGGATAGTTTGCTGACGTGGCAGGCGTTTCAGAGGATGAGGGATTTGTATTTCGTTGAGGATGGGGCGGAGAAACACGCCGGAGTTTTGTATGGTTTAGAGGTTTTTTGAGGGATTTATAATTAATTAATTTAATTAATCTTTGTTAATCATTTATACAGTCGAAATCGAAATTATCTTATTCATCTCTCGTTTTAACCAAATCCAAAAACCAAAACGAAATAACTCAATTTGGTTTTGTTTAACCAATTTACACTTCAAAACTTTTTGTGCAGTAAAATATTATCGTTACGTTAGAGCTAGGCTTTGAGGTATAACTTTGATTTTTGTTGGTGTTGTTTAATAGTTTACATCTAGTCATGGAATCATAAATTGAAATTATTCACAATATTGTAACATCTATATATAGAGAGAGATATGAGGAGGATTTAGTTCCTCATTTTGAAGAAGTTTGGTGTGAGTCATCATCATTGTTATCAAGAGGATTGTTAACATATAGACGAAGCAATCTCCCAAGTGACTTCCCACGTCGGTCGTGTGGTGGTTGGAGATGTGAACAGACGTCGACAAAAGCACGGACGATGAGATTGTGTTGAGGAGAAGGGTTTATGTCCAAGAAACACCTTAGAAGCTCCTTAAGTTCACTTTCCGTCTCGATATATCTCTCTTCGATCATCTGATTCATCGACTTCTTGTAATCTTCGAACGGATTGATTGATTCTTTAGCCATCGCGACGCTCTCATCGATCTTAGGACATGGGCTGCGTAAAACCGTGGGAGAAACCGGTGGTCCCGGGGTGTAGTGGCTGTGAGAGGAAGGTGGAACGGTAGAGCCGCAACCGCATGCCATAAAAATGGGTTTGAATATGGTTTTGAGTATATACTTCATCATCTTCTTGAAAGACATTTTTTTTTTTACTAGAGGAAGAGAAAACAAGTTGAGATTATTGAGTGAGGATGTTGGTGTGGGAAAGTTTGTTAAAAGAGGAACCTTTTTTTCATTTAACTTAGCTTGGAGATTCAGCATTGCTCATTGCTTTGGAGATGCACAATTTTGATGGATTTCTTTTTTAAGGAAAATAATACCATCTTGAGGTGAATTCAAAGTTATATATGATATCATTTGTAAGAAACTATCTCGAGTGATATCAAAGGATTGGACATAGAAACCGATTTGAACCAAAAAGAAATCTCTCAAACCACAACCGAACCAATATGTTTTCGTCAAGATTTTTGATGAACGGAAATATGTTTTAGTTTCGATCTGGTTACCTTTTTGGTAAACCGGAAATGGAGCATGTAAAACTACTAAGCACCCGTCTACAACTCTAAAAGGTTTTGCAGTTTCACATGAACAAGACCAATATTAAGAAATCAATGGGCTAAGGCTAATTCTATATTAAGCCTGAGAAGCTAACAAAGAAAAAAAATGAAGAATACAACGAAGGGGTTGGTTTCTCTACTTTTATTTTGCAATCTCTATTCTATGATAATGCAATGCAGCTACTGTACAAGTACAACATTAACTCTGGTTTCACCGAAATCAGATTCTATGTACAGATATATGGTGGTGCTTGTAATGTGGTATGGTAACTTCAGCTACCTGTAGGTGATCTCGTAGCAGTGGATTCTTCTGGTGTTGGGCTCGATGGAGTTTGTGGCTGCTCCAAGATTTTGTTGTCGCTCGGTCCAGCGTGGTCTTGATCAAATGTAATCATCTGGTTCCAGTCTGGTCCAGCTAATGATGAAAGAGTCAAGGAGCTCTAAACAGATATCATATTTGGGGAGGAAAAAACTCAAAAGCTCAAAGAGAGATTAGATTAAATCACAGAAAGTGATAGAAATCAAGGATACATTCATCTGGCCACATGTCTGTGATGCTGACTTCGCCTACCTCTGATCGAAACCAGTAATCTACACCCATCTGTATATAATGTAACATACAGGTAAATATGAATTAAGTCAAGCATGATTTTTTAGATATGGTTACTTTTCCAGACTGTGATTATGTACATTGGTGAAAATTTTAAGCTGAGGAAGCAGTTGGGACTTACATCCAAATCTGGAGGAACAATCTTCATGATACCATCGACAAAGTCATGAGATTCGATGTCAGAGTAAACTCTTTGCGTATCATCAACTTCCTGTGTTTCCATGTTTCTTTCGGTGCTTTCCTCTTTCATCGGCATAGATACATCATGGTTCTCAGGGAGACCAGATGTTGATGGAAGATTTGAAGGTACATCAGGGACATTAGAGGGTTCATCAGGAACATTTGAAGGTTCATCAGCCTGAGGAATGTCCTCAAAGCTCTCTTCGAATTGACTAAAAAAGCACAATATAAATGTCAGTCTCACTTCCATGTTACAGATTTATCCAGGGCAAGCATAACGTTTGAGGACAGTGTTACCTGACTAGGTACACGTCTATTGGTCCCATTGTGCTTCTCAGAATGATTCTGTACCTCCTCTGATAACCACCAGCCTGATTAATGGCAGGATAAGAGGTGAGAATCGTTACAGACAGTGCATCGCTCATTTGGTTTTGTGCGCTCTTAAGCTTACCTCATCAGGATCTGGAACCTCAAGAGTTGTTCCATGCGGTGCCTTTACAGCTATCAGCGTCTTATTCTAAAATAGGCACCACAAAAACATGTTTCCCCAGTGAGAAGAATGCAAGGCAAAGAGAAACACGTAATTACTAGAAGGAGACCAGACCTGGAAGCATGGTAGGTTCTTAATGTCGTTTTCAGTGACGAACAGTAACCTAAAAAGTGGAGCGTCAGAACAAACAGATATGTTTTATTGTACCTTTCGGCAGAAGAAATAGCAGGGGACGCTTACCTTTTGTTGTTTTCATCCTCACTCAAGCTTGTTAATCTTTCTTGTGATTCTCTGCAACCAGGTCGACTCTCAAAAAGATGATACAAAACAGCAGAAAAGGGAAGGAAAATTATCTGCGAAAATACCTGATTTGGTCATCTAATCTTGCCTCCTCAGCTGCGAGGTTTTGTACTTCATCCTGTAAGATTGGTAACAGGAATTATAAAACATGAATAGTTTTTCGAACCAAAAACCCAAAACAAGAAATCAATGCAAGTGACTGAGATCGAAGAAAAACTGCAGTACCAATTTCCACTTATTCAACAGGTTCAAACATAAAACAGAAACTCATCATTCAAAGGTGCCAGTACGGGTATACAAAACAGAGCTTGTGGTTACATGTCATCGATGTTTGTGTGTATGGTAAATTTACTAGTATCCTAGTTACCTCCTAACACATTTAGCTCTCAGAAAACAGGCATAACAAGAATCATACTAATGCAGATTCATACGATGTTCAAGAAGACAATGCAAGCTAAGATATACCCTTAACGTGAAAACAATAATAAAACTGGTGATAATACTGAGCATTGCATAACAGAGTTCGCAGTGAAATGTGCAATGAAAAGGTAAAGAATATATAGGCATGTTCTGTACCTGTAGGTTAGCTATGCTTTCGATTGTTTCTCCTGGTTTTGAGACATCGAGACCCCTAAGACAGACAAGAAAATTCAGAGTACTGTCGCTCACACATGAGTCATCAAATGGAAGGAATCCAAGATTTGACAGTTCTAAGACATGCTTACTTCCACTGAATCCTGTTCTTAAGCGTCTTCTCTATCAAACCTATTCCTTCTAACACATTGGTTATATCATATATCCTTCTCTTTTGTACCTGCATCAACAGGAACATACAGCTAAGTTTGACAGAAAGTAATACATCAATATGGGAGTCTAGAGTTCAAATATGTCACCTCTAAAGTATCAGCTGCTTTGTTTAGATCAAGAATACCATCCTCTGCTTGTTTTATCAAATTGATAAATTTCTTTGTCAAAAGACCTGAAGCAGATTAAATCATTAAAAAAACTTATTATCCAAAAGTACATTTTTTAAACATTAGTTAATGAAATAAGTTATTACCTAACGAACTATCATATCGACAAGTACCGGCCTGTGCAAAGTTATTTCCAGGAGAACCTGCCAACACAAAAGATCCTTCTCACTACATTGCAATATCTCCACTCTTTAAAGAAGATTTAGCTCAGATGAGCACATAAGAAATATTTCTCATTGGCATACTAACACAGAGCATTTAGAACCAAACTCACCTGCATTAGAGCCAGAAGCTAGCGTTCCAGACTTATTAGACTTCGCAGACCTAGAAGTTTTCTTGGCTTTCCCCCCTTTCCCTGATACAGGTGTTTGAAGAACACCGGTATTCAATTCATTGACCTCAACTATTTGGTTTACCAAATCTGTCTTACGCTTCAGCTGCCAATAAAGTCACCAAAATTGAACAGTTAAATACATCAACGAATTGAACAGAATCAAATCCTATCAGCATCATACTGTCACTATGCTGAAATCTAAAAGCATAGACACAACTTTTACCAATTCCAACATAGCAAAATTCAGAAACTAATTTAACTAAACATAAACACAAAAGTGCATGAATCTGCTCTAAATAGCAATAACAGTAACACCACAAACCCTAAGTCCAGCAACTAAACTACTCAATAAGTACTTGCAATGCTAATTCCAATACTACAAACAAGGTTAATCAAAAGAGACCAAACGCAATTAACACCAACAGAAGCAGATCCCGACACAATTCTCATCAAAATCTAAAGCAACGACATCATCAAAATCATAATCAATAAAACCAAACCTCACACACAATCGAAAACACGAGAATTATAAAGCAAAATTCACAAGCAAAATTGAGAAGAAAAAAGACTTACAGTAGATTTGATCACAATCGCGTCAGAGACAACCTGATCAGCAACAGCTCCACCACCGCGAGTCTCCGCCGCATCAAACCGGTGATACTCACCAGGAGCAACTAGAGGAGGCTTCATAGAAGAAAGAGAAGGATGAAGCTGCCGCTTAGAAGATGGGAATTGTTGAGGTACTTCTTCAGACATAAGAACGAATCTCGATAAAAAATCCCCCAAAAAAAAAAAGAAACGGCGAAAATTGTCACGGAAACTCGGATCTCCGGTAAGCAGAGATCCCAATAACGATTAAGAAGCAGATCTACGGCGGGAATTACGGAGATTCCGGGAAGAGAATGTGAAGAGATCGGCGAATCGAAAAAAAGCGGGAGAGGAGAAGAAGATGAAGAAGAGGAAGGATTATAAAAAAAAAAAAAAAA
>Ga0041059_1000069_pt1 | contig 52006 bp, 46 predicted proteins | sample AraColnosormetaG_FD_56232 | JGI IMG/M metagenome (GOLD analysis project Ga0041059, IMG submission 56232) | Arabidopsis roots microbial communities from North Carolina, USA - Col MF nosort | ecosystem: Host-associated > Plants > Roots > Unclassified | place: USA: North Carolina | collected...
TTTTTTTTTTTTTTTTTTTGGTAAAGTGGGTTTCCCTATTAACTCTCTTTTTGTTGTTGAAAAAGACACTATTAATCAGACATAGTTTTGCTAGTTTTCAAAAAGTAAGCCCACTAATTACTAATACATCGAGTTCATCGTAGAGTAAATAACTTTTACGTTTCCTTCATTACAAAGAAAATTTGCATATGAATGTACACTTTAGTTGTTGAGAAAAAAAAAACACACACACAAGAAAAAAAAAATAAGGATATGATGATAGGAGGGTGACGAAGCTAAAGACCGTGATTGGCGACGAAAAGTTTCAAAGAAAGTGTTTACACCGGTTATTTTATTTTATTAAAATAGGTCTTGTAAAATGTGTTACTAATCAATTTGGTCAACATTATTAAATTAGACGTTGCACCTAACTCTTTAAGGTAATAAATTTGTTCATTATACTATAACCAGCTTTACGTTTATTCTTCTCCACTACGCATTTTTATTTATTAAGTAAGTACATTGGTTTCTGAAGGATTAAACAAAAGGAAACGAGCGGCTGCTAAATCAGAATCGTGGATTTCGATTCTTTGAATTCGTTAAACATAATAAAAAGAAGAAGACAAAAATCATTTGAAAAAAACAAAAGAATTTTAAAAAATAGAAGATGCGTACTTGGGTCCATGTTATTTGGTGAATATCGTGTAGAAACCAATGTATTAATCCTTTAAGTAACATATCGTAAGTGAATTTAATTGGCATGCAATGCAATTGAAAGTAAATTAACCAAAAAAAAGAATAAATTGGCATGCAAATTGAAATAGCAAAAACACAATGCTAACATAATTTCATATAAATGCACGTCGCCTCCACCCTCCAGTTAGTTCAACGTATCTGATTAACAATGTGACGAAAATAGTTACTTTGACGACGTGTAAGAAACAAACGTGTATCAGCCTTGGAAAAATTGTTTCGTGAACTTCTGAGTCACTAATTAATCATATCAACTTATCTAGTAGAAGACCAAAGAAAAGATTATCGTATAACTTACTCAAAATTTAATGTGAAATGTCACGTAATGCGTAGCATATGTTTCTCGTAGTTCATACTTATTAATCTTAGTTACCATTTACAAGTTATTGAGAAAATAAAAATAGTTACAAACTTACAACTTATACATTTAACCAGAGAATATGAGGTCTTCATCTAGAATGTCAACTTAAAAATATGATTTATAATCAACGAATTTCGGTGATATCAAATCATCAGAACTTTATGAAAATAAATTGAATAAATCATCAGAAGCATATCCTAAGATGAAGTAAAAATAATTTATAGTTAAGATAAAAAAAAAAGCAAAGAAATAATAGAGGAAATAATTTGTTATATATTAAAATAAAATAAAGCAGTAATAATGTTGCCTTTGCGTGAGCTTGACAAAAGTCAACCTGAGAATGGCTTTGTCTTGCTGCGTGGAATACAAGAGACATCCATCATCATCATTTTCCAGCTCGAACAAATGATTCTCTCCATCTATTTCTCTTCTTTTTATTTTATTATAACTATTAGTATTTTCTTTCATTCGCACGATTTTTTTACATCTCCCTCAACCGTTTAATATGTTAAATTGTTTACAGTAACCATATAACATAACTACTACATTTCGTTTTACATAATTTTTTTGAATATTTCACTTTAAAATGCTTTGACGTTCTTAATCTTTTACCTATCTATATGATGGTTGGTTTAATACACGGTTATATCTTAAAACATAATAAAAAAAAATCATTATATGATTTTAAAATAAAATATGTATATCAGAAACACCCTACACACGACGGCAGATGATATTTATCATTATTGTAAAAATTAAAAATTTTAAAAAAATTAAAATAAGCTAATTGGTTGTAGAAGTAGAACAATAATTTAGAGCACGCGTAAGAAACAATTGCATGATTAGTGTCCGCCTCCGAAAGCTAACTAACAATGGGGTTTAGTTGGTGTTGTTCATATTTTATTTCATTTGTATATTACTTTCTTTCTTTTCTTTCATTTTCTCTTAAACTTTTGGTTTTATATGCAGTTTTCTTTTTTCTCTTTGTTGCTGACTCGCTGTCTTATTATTTTGTTATTGTCTTGCAGTTGTTGGGTTTACATCATCATGTCCTACTAGCATATAAGATAGTCTAAAATTAATGTATTAGGGTCTTAACAACAATGATTTATAATATTTTAAACAATAATAACAAGGATTCAGTGATTGTTTAAGCTCTATTTTTGTCTCTTAAGTATAACATGCATGCATCCAAATCATAACAACAATATTGTCGGAAGTTTGTTCAAGAAAAATATCACAAGTTACATAAAATGGATAGTGCGGCCATTGGGGATAGAATCTGAGCTTCTTAATAAAATTGTCACTTTTTCATAAGTAGCATAAACTACCCAAATCACAAAAATCCACATTAAACTATCCATTCCTCATTATTTTTTTTGGGTTTTCTTCAAGTGACCATTTTCCGAAGAAGCTCATATAGTTTATGGGCTATGTTGGCTTAATGCAGTTGCTTACCTTCTATGCTTTAGTTTGGTTATTTTCGCTTTGAACATGGTTGTATCAAAACACCTTTGTCACATTTTCTCAAAGTCTCTTACTCCCTGATTATTACCGTTAGAAACTGAAAGATATGTAAGGGTAACCAAGTCCTTGTAACCATAATAAGAGAGGAGATTTGGATTAAAAGGTCTTCCTTCGTTAAGCTTGGAATAGAACACAAATAGGTTCGAATACAACAATGCATAAATCAAACAACCAAACTAAAGCATAGAAATCAATTATCAAAACTCTCATTGAACATAAGTAGTTATTCATGTCTAATCTCGAAGGAGAGTATTATTAGAGTGTAATACACAATTTCTGAAAATCGATAATTAAGTTGATTTATATGTAGATTTGTTTAATCAAGGAAAATAAGTTGACAACAAATCAACAATATGTGACTGCCGACACAAATTGATTAGTAATACCAATTAATAAGAAAAAAGGTAGAATACGACCTTCAATTATAAAATTGGTTAGTATATCACATTCACTTAGTTATTCTTAATTAATTATAATAAACCTCTCAAATCCTCACGTTTAGAAACAATATTATATTCACGATTTAGAGCTTAACCATATCGATAATTACACACACTCATATCATTATCGCATATCGCAGATTTTTCTCTCTTCAAAATTAGCTTTGATTATTCACATCATAAACAGGCCTAGAACAAAGTCTCTTGACCCAGCATAAGGTGTTATATAGGCCCATAAAGCCCAATCTTTCTAACTCTCTTCGCAGGTCTTCTCCGCATACAAGAGATAAACCCGTAGCCGTTAGATTCAGGTTTTGCTGATTAGCTTATTCATCTCCACCGTCAATTTAATTTAATTGTTTTGGTTCAGGAACTGGACAAAATATTAATTAATTTCAAGTTCTAATCTTTCTTCTTCTCCAACTAAACTACTGTAGCTAGCTATCTCCAGTTCTACGTTCTTTCTATTAATAAAATCTTCTTCTTCTTCTCTTTTTGGTTGATTCCCACCATTGAACCTCTCACGAATTCGTCGTCGTATCATCAGATTCTGCTCGAATAGCTGAATTTGTTTAATCAGATAGTGTTCCTCTTGATCTATCGCTACTAGATTTGTTGTGCGTTTGTTTTCTTTGCTGATAATTTGCAAATTCTCTGCTTATGATCTCGAGGTAGTAATGTCTGTTCTTCTCTCCCTTATTGTTCATTTTTTAACTCGTTGCTTATCGGATCTGATCCATTTCGCTCTCTTTCTCTGATCGTGATCTCTCGATTTTATCCTGCTCGTATCTCTCGATTTTATCCTGCTCTTATTGGTGGATTTTTGGTTTTGGAGGTTTAGATTTCATGTCGTAGGTTTTGGATTTTATTTTCTGGCATCATTACTTGGTGTTGTGAATCCAATTCCTCAGTTAAATCTGCATTGGCTGACAAAAGTTTTGCTTCATTTTTTTTTTTGTTGGGTTTCAGGTAATGGCCACAGAGCCTTTGCACCTGGTTTTTATACTGCCGTGTTTTGGTATTGGTGCAGTGTAAGAAATTGATTGTCAAAGGAAAATATTTGCTTTTTCTCTGAGGAGAGGGGACGAGTAAGATGGCAAAGATGATAAACAAGACGCTTGTATTAACTTATATCTACTTGCTGATCTACATTATACTTTCTTCAGGAGTTATACTGTACAATAAGGTGATTTTTTAGAGGCTTTTATACTTAAATAACGTATCTAATTGTTAAGCAGATATGTGTAGTTTGCATGTTAGAGCCTGTATCTCCATATAAGGCTTCGATGTTTAATTATATGTAGTGTATCTGAGATGGAAACCATAGCCAAACCCTTTTCGTAGCAATCGGTAGTAATTTTTTCTATACCCTATGTCTACCTGGGATGATACTATTCTGATGTATCGTCGGATGTTGGATATGCAAGGGCTATGATAGTATTCTGATGTATCGTCGGATGTTGGATATGCAAGGGCTATCTATAACTGTAGTTTGTATTAGCTTTTGTTAAAGTAGAGTCTGACTTCTAAATCGTGACTCTTTTATTGCTTTTTATTTGCAGTGGGTTTTATCCCCAAAATACTTCAATTTTCCACTTCCTATAACGCTGACAATGATCCATATGGGGTTTGCTGGATTCGTGGCTTTCCTTCTTATTCGTGTCTTCAAGGTATCCTAAACTCAAAGATTATGGAGTTTGCTCCTGTACATCTTATCTGGAGCTCTCTTTTATAATATTATCTTCTTTGTGGATCCTTAGACTCCTTTTGCAAGGGCGTTTATAAGTTTTCCTCTGTTTTGTAGGTTGTAGCTCCGGTTAAAATGACATTTGAAATGTAAGCCAGTTTGCTCTATATTTTTCATCTATATTTTTTTGTTCTCTTGTACGTAACCTCCACTGGCTCTCCATTTTGACATTCTTTTTGGGCCCAGATATGCAACCTGTGTGGTACCTATAAGTGCATTCTTTGCATCAAGTCTCTGGTAAGTTCCTGTTCTATAGACAATAAACATAATTTATTGATGCGCTTATTGCTGGCCATCAGGTTCAGGAAAACTCTGTATTTTCTAGTATTTCTTGCTTCCCAAACTGTCTCTTCACTATTTCTTATTCTCTTGTGCAGGTTTGGAAATACTGCATATTTGCACATTTCTGTTGCCTTCATTCAGATGCTGAAAGCTCTAAGTATGTGAAGAGTTAACATTTTGGTTACAGAATCTGTTTAGTTTATCTATTCATTACAAAGCATATTAATATGTGACTATGCAATTTCAGTGCCAGTAGCGACATTTATCATGGCAGTTGTTTGTGGCACTGACAAACCAAGGTGTGATGTGTTCTCGAACATGTTGCTGGTCAGTGTTGGAGTTGTGATATCTTCTTATGGGGAAATTCATTTCAACATAGTTGGCACAGTCTATCAGGTGACAGGCATCTTTGCTGAAGCACTTAGACTGGTGCTAACTCAAGTTCTTCTCCAGAAGAAGGGTTTGACATTGAACCCTATTACCAGCTTGTATTACATAGCTCCCTGCAGGTATTGATACTGGTTATACCTTTGGTTTCAGTTCGTCTAAATATATTACATTACATTATTTTCGCTAGAAGGAAAGTTCTGTCTCACTCTACTGCATATTAATATACATGATCTTTTCCTTGACACACTATGCCTTCAATTTGTGCAGTTTTGTTTTTCTGGCCTTACCTTGGTATGTGTTAGAGAAACCCACAATGGAAGTTTCACAGATCCAATTCAACTTCTGGATATTTTTCTCCAATGCTCTATGTGCTCTTGCCTTGAACTTCTCCATATTCTTAGTCATTGGGAGAACAGGTGCAGTAACCATCCGGGTGGCTGGTGTTCTCAAAGACTGGATTCTTATAGCCCTCTCAACCGTCATTTTCCCCGAGTCCACAATCACTGGGTTGAATATCACTGGATACGCAATAGGTAGATTACTTGATGTCACAACAAATGTGATTGCTGTAAACATCTTTCTTGACTGGTTTTTGCCCACATAACTATTTATTCTTGTCATGTGTTTGACACAGCGCTATGTGGTGTCGTCATGTACAATTACATAAAAGTAAGGGATGTGAAGGCGTCTCAACCAACAGCTGACAGTCTTCCAGATCGAATCAATAAGGTCAGTCAAACATTCTCGATCTCTAAGCTCAAGCAGATCTCAGCTTGCATTTCCCTTTCAAAAGAACCACTAGAGTTGCAAACTATAGTGTAGAACCAGTTACCTTTTTTTTCCTTCTAATGTAACAACTGATGAACACAAACATTACACAGGAGTACAAGATGGAGAAGAAGTCTTCGGATAAATTCAATCCTAACGACAGTGTGGAGATCCCAAGAGTAGGAGGAGAGGTAAACGACGAGGAAGCCCCTTTGATCACATCCCGGTTGTCTCATATTGGTCGGACGCAGCTCGGAAATCACGCTGCTTAAGATGCCGGTATAAACGTATAATAGACATTTTGCTTCCCAATTCGTTATTTTGTTACTTAGAAGAAAAAAATCTTTGAAACCAAACAAAGAAGTTGCAGCACCATCTAGACCCGTGTCCTCGTGTGTCAGGTGAAAAATTCCAAATTTGTTATGAGATAGAATAGCGGAGATTATTACCAATGATTAGCTGGAAAACTAAAAAGTCTCAAATTCGTTTGTAGTGAATTGACGTTAAATTTATATATTTGTGGTCTTAATTTTTTCCATCATCAGCCGACCCTGGATTCAATTATGTTCCGGCTTCTGAGCAGCATCTCTTATATTTGAACTCGATTGATTGGTACAAAATATTAATGTCTTCAAGGTAAATTCTGATTGGAAGAGTAGTAATTGATTCTCCAGTAATAGAAAGGTGAAACAAAACGAATTAAAGGAGAATACAGTCAGTAGTTTCATAAATACTTAACGTCAGAAATGTAGTAGTACTCTTCATCACGTTCTTCGTATTAGCAAGTTACAGAAAGTGATAACCATTTGGACTCTTCTAATGAAATTCCAGCTGTGTCATGAAACTTTCTACAGTAGGACGAAGAAAGGAATCTAATGAAAACGTGAGAGAGTATAACATTGGTCTGAATTTTATACAAAAGAAGTGATAAGTTGCTACAAAAAAGAAGAAGGAAAAAGAAATAGAGACAAAAGCTGAAAATATACACACCCTCCAATCAAACCCAGATTCAAACGAATGGGTTAAAACAAGTAAAAGAACATGAAGATAAACATCCCCAAGCCTCGTCAACTATCAAAGCACACAATGCCAACAAGCACAAACCCTCTCTCTAACATCCATGAAATGGATTGTTAACAAATTAGAAGGAAATATCGAACCTCAAGATGCAATTTCCTCATTCCTCGTGAATAAATATACAAATAGAGATTTATATTCTCACATGTAGTCTTGATTCCTCAAGTACAATAGCTTCCTCGATTGCGCTGGAGGAGCTAATCCTGGGATGTCCCTAATGTCTTTGTTATTCGGATTCACGATCTGAAGAATTAATACAAAAACCAGAGTTACAACTTGCTAATGAGCAATCACAACTTTCAACAGAGAGAGAAAAGACAGTACCTTCACTATGATTATGGCTACTACACCGCATACAATGAGAAACAGGAACCCCATTATGCATTTATCGGTAGCCACCTGAAATAAGTAGACATAAGCATTCAGGTTTTGAGGTCAAGCCAAAAAGGATAAATCTACATATGTCCATATGAGGTTACACACCTGTCTCCCTATCTCTTTCACCAGCTGGGAGGCCTTCTTGATTGAGAATTGAATAGTGTCCAAGTGGTTAACTACGCGTCCCATTTGATCCGTCTGCAAAATTTTCAGGTTGTTTAAGACTCTACTCATAAGATTAATATGGAAGTAAAGGAGAATAATTTGCATTACCTGTCCCTTTAAATTAGCTGCAGTTTGAGTTCCAACTTCGAGTGTTTGTTCTACAACCTGAAAGGAACAAGAATGTTACCATAGATATATTCATATAGTAACAAAGGCTAAGGGGAACATAATTCCTTCTGTAACTTACCTGTTTTGAGCGCTCAATGGCCTGATCAGTCTCATCCATTCTTTTCATTCCAGCATCAACAAGCTCCTGGTTTGACATAGCTATACATAATAAAATGACAAAAGCCTTCATCAGTTTTTACATTCCCAATATAATATACTTCGCGCCTAATCAAATTATCAGAATCATTCATTTCTATTATCTAGGCCACCGATAACATTTCTAGTGCCATATTACCATCTGCCAGAAATTTACTGACAGACATCACAAATTATGCCAGACGAATAACCAGAGAGCATTAGTTACCAATCCAACATATTCAAGTACATATAGCATTAAAAAGTCTAAACTTCAAGCATGTCAATCTCTAATTGTTCTAAGCAAACTCATATTTTGGTGGCAACTGAAGACAAGAATGCATAAGGACTCACATGAAGCCACTTGAACATTTTCCTCAGCTGTAGGTTCGCCACTAACTCCAGCTCCCATATCAAAAAGCTCAACTTTCTTGTTGCCAAGGGTACTCATATACCTGAGATTCAAGACCAATTTCACATGTATGAACACATAAAAGTCAAATGAAATCCTATATAGATATTCTGAACGGATCGATATGAAATCAAAACCCTAAAAGAACAGGTTGAGATTCAAATAATCAGCTTTCTTAAAGAGGAATGATAGAAATACTAACGTTTTTCTTAGAGCAACGTAAGAATTGAGCTCCTTGATCTGTAACATTATACAAAAGAAAAAGTTAAACACAGATGTTAAAAAGTTCATACAAACAAAATGTTAGCAGATACAAAGTACAGAGGGGAGTGATAGATACACAATGACACTCAATATCCACCTTAATATATCCATTCGGTTATAAACACACCTAAAGATTGACCAAACTGAATACGACTGATGCTGTATAATGGAACTTTACGAAGGTGCCAAGTAAGAGTTAATATTCACATATTTACTTCAGATACATATGACATTGTAGTATAATCAAAGAAAGGCCTCAATGAATTTAATAAACAAAGGATAAAAACTCACCATAGATTGTTTCTCATCGTTCAATTGCTTATTTACTTCAGGAGAATTTCTAGCTTCCTCATCCTTGAGTTCACGGTCGAACTCTTTGACCAATCTGACATGAAGTACACATTAGACAAGCAAATACAGATTATTGAATCATGGATTTGTCACATCAATACTCTTTCCTTCTCAATTCTCATTATACGGCATCGTATCCAGCTCAAAGAAAAAGAAGTACGCATAACAGTGATCAAAGAGCACATTCTACTAAAGGCAATTAGCAAACAATGTTGTAACGCCGAGAACATAATGGTAAAGCATAGCAATTATGAAATAAGTATACCTTTTACACTCTCTCATCTTGTCAGTAAGTTCTTCAAGTTGTTTGCTTTGTCTAGTTGAATCCTTAATCTTATCCAACCTCTGGAAACCATTCCTGCAAAACAGATAATGGTGAATCATTAAAAGAACAATCTTTTGAGTGATGACTAAATCTAATTCTTATCATCAGCATTAAGCAAAACACGCATAAATCCTATTGAGCACACATAATCAAAAAATTCCAAAACCCTAAAATATATATCACAGTGTTTCGTAACCACGACAGAGATAGTTAGAAAATTGAACAAGAGGATAACATGTAAAACATACGCGAGGGCTCGGAAATGGTCACGGATTTCGCCATGGATCTGCTCCAATTGAGGGCTCATGGGGAGATTAGAAGCCATGTCGCCGGAGACAATTCAGAATCCGACGAAAATTTACCCAAAAACTACGTCACTGCATCTAAAATTTCCCTCCAATTTAAATTAAAACCCTAATTAGACAAAAACTGAAGTTAAAATCTCCAAAAAGAGAAAACACAAAGGAGAATGAATGAAAGACGAAACAAAGGACGACAAAGAACGGGAAAAGGGAAAGAGAGCTGTCAGGTGTGTGTTGTTTTTTTCTTTTTTATTCAAACATATATATTTTTTAAAAACAAAATTGATTAATAAATAAATTAAAAAGACAGATATTCGGTAGTTAAAAAAATGACAGCGAGGCGCCAACTTTTTGGTCCCATCCATATCCGTTGTTAGATAAATTATTTCACTTTCACTAATTTCACCTAATAATACTTTGATTATATTCTTCTAGCCAACAAAATTTTCATATTTTTCGAATATTTTAAGGATACAATGCTAGAATTCAAAATACAGTGTTACTTCGTTAGAATTGTAGCACTAACTAATCATCGTCACTAAGATCATCATCGTAAGGATCAAGGTTGTCTTCACCTTCACCGTCAACGTTACCAGATTCCATGTAAAACTTCTCCTCCTCTTCCTCATCGTCTTCATGGTCTTCCTTCTCTGCTCTGTCTTCCCCGTGCAAAGCCTCCTCCTTCACCAATAAACTACATTTATTAGCCTTTTATAAAATCACTGGAATGGCGTTTAGCGTTTCTCACTTTAAGTAAGTTAAGTACCTCCTCCTTCTCGGATGTTACGAGCCAGTCAGGGAGCAACCGATCCAGCAAAGCGTGGTTAAGAGTTGGTGGTGGTTCATCCTCATAATGTAGCCGTTGCTTCAGCTGTTTTTCTCTGAGCCGTAAGTTGTAATGAACGTATGTTAGATCTTTCGTTGATTTTTTCCCAAATTGGCTCTGGCATTGACTGTTAACTTGGTCGTACACGCTCCACTTAGGCTCACACCCAACAGACGAGCAAGTGTGGCTCAGTATCCGAACCGCCACTCGCTGGAGTTCCAAACAGCTTATCCCATGCTGTTGCCACCACGCCGATGGATCAAGCTCTGTTCTTGTGCCAATGGCTATATCCGTTCCAAAATCAGCTTTCGCACAAGTATAATCCGGAATCTGAAAACATTTCAACAAAAAGTTGGTTTAACCTCAGGTTCTGAGAACAATGTGTGTGACTTGGTGATTTGTTTTTTGTCTCACCTGCATCAATGCTGTGATTCTACGCGTGTTATCAGGCTCAAGCCTAACAATGCATTCGTTAACTCCACGCACAACCTCAGACTGCTGCAGATTCATTCACATTTACAGCAAATGTAAGGAAAATGGCAGAAAGCTTTTAGTCATTGATTCAAATGAATGATAATCATACCTACCGCCATAAAATCAGGACGATATTTGTATGCCGGGTTGAAGAAATATGCAGCCACATAGAGAGGATGATGAAACAATGGGTTCCAACGGTATTCTATCACCCGCCAAAACGGTCCGTATTTCCTTGCATCATCGCTATGAATAGACTTGATCGCCATTTTCGCACAGCACATGTAACCGTAAGCATATGGCATAGATAGTCTATCGCCACCATCATTGATCATGTGAATCACCTGCATCACCGGATCAACCGATTTCAAAACATACTGAACCTTCTTCCAAAACACAGCACTCAACACCATCTTCTCCACTTCTCTTCCCTCTTCAGACTTGGCGGCGGTCTGTGACAAAATCCAGCCGTCAGATTGAAACAGACCTCTGAGACTGGCCTTGTGGTCCATAAGACTTTGAAGAGTGGTGAACCCGGAAGCGTGGCGCATGACTGCTGGTCTAAGAAGATCTAGTCCCTGTGTGAATTCGTTCTTCATAAGATTAAGCAGCCATGTTTGATTGTAAATGAATCTTGTGATTCTTTGGGCTTTCTCTAAGCACTCGGAGACAAATTCTAGCTTTGAGAAGTCTTCAAGAACCAGTTCTGTGCAATGTATTGCACAAGGAGTCCAATACAAATTCTTTCTCTTCTCTTCAAGTAATTTTCCAGCACTTCTAAAGATAGCAGTGTTCTGTGTAATAACCTGCACCACATTTTCCTCGCCAATGTCGTCAACTAGTTTGTCTAGACACTTGAAAAGGCTTAAAGCATCTTCTACTATATCAGTGGCATCAATCGAGGAGTGGAAGTAGACACCACGAGGGCACGAGACCAAGAAACTGATCATTTTCTTGCCCTCTGTGTTGGTCCAAGTATCTGCCATTATGGAACAACCTGTAACCACCCAAGAAGATCTGTACTCCCTCAAGTAGCTTTTGATAGTTGACATCTCTTCCTGTAAGAGCCTACCAGAAAACAGCTGACTCGAGGGCACAACGAAACCCTCTCCGTACATACCAATCAATTCAATCATCTTTTGAAAGTACAGAGAATTTGCTGCTTCTGTGGGAACTCCTACATGGTGTAAGAATTTGGAAATGGAGGATGTGACGTCTTTTCGTGATACAACTCTGTTTGAACAGCTACTGTATAGTTTCCTTTGCTTGCTCGAAGAAGGTGACTGAAACGGTATCATCCTCGCTCTCTTTGTTTTTGCTTCAGAGACAGATCTCATGTTCGTTGAATCAAAGCTTTTTCTTTTGTCTTTACTAAACCTTCCATTTCCCAGCATCAACCTATCTTGGCTGGTTGGATAGAAGTCATGATCTTCTCTGTCTTCTTCTTGGTCAGGATCCTGAGAGACCGTTCTGAAAGTTAAAGCTCCCATTTCATCATCAGGTCTGTTCTGCCTCTTCCCAGCTCGATGCCATTTCATATTCTCTTTAATCTTAACATAAACCTCCTCGGGAGCAGTTTTACACGGCGCTACCTCTCCAGGTATTCTCGCCAGGTGCTGTTTAAAACGGTTAATACCGCCACTCACAATCTTGTTACAGTAATTACATTTCACTTTCTTTTTCCTCTCGTCCTGAGCAATACCATGTTCCCATCCAGGATCAATATAACCTGAAGACCGAAGAAGACTCCCATCACTCAAGCCTAGCTTTCCCTTACTTCTTATAGACCAGCAGCGCCGCTCTTCCTCATCCGCTTCATCGTCATTGTTAGATTGATGGAAACTGGAACAAGACTGTCCACTATTATCCTCAGACTGCCTCAGCTTTTTGGTGGAACGCACCAGATTCTCCTTCATCCTCATACATACTTCCTCCGGAGACTTGTCACAATAAGTAACTTCTCCTGAAACTCGAGCCAAGTGTTGCTTCAATCTGTATATCCCTCCACTAACAATCTTTCCACAGTAATTGCATTTAACCTTCTTCTTCCGTTGGTCTTGTGCAACACCATGCTCCCATCCAGGGTCAACCACTCCAATTGATCCAGGTGGAGCCATTGTCAAACCATTTACAAGCTTCAAACTTTAACAGTTCCACAAACCAGTGCAGCCACAATCTACAAGAGTCTTTACAACAAAAACAAGACTTTGAAACAACATGCATGGATTCAACATAGATGGATTTAAAAACAACATTTTTTCATCAATTTTATAAAGCAAGAACAAATAATTGAACTGGGTTTTTCTTCTATAGCATACCTACGAAGCTGAGAACTTTCGTAATCGGAGGCGAGATTTTTTTCTGGTTTTGTTGATTTTTCAGACCAAGAAAATGGAGGTGAAGCTTAAGCGAAGTTGGAACACATATTTAGACGGCGAGATACGTATTTGAGCTAAGAATCGAAGAAGCGTTTTTGCGGAGGAAGGAACGAGTCACGGGACGAGATAGAGCTGGGTGAGAGGCGAATTAACTCGACTCGGGCGATTTCTAGGGTTTCTGTCTTCGGCTGACTCGTTGTTTTTAACGAATTTCCAAAATGAGGGCTTGTATATTTGCGAAATTACATATTGAGCCTTTATATAATGGAAATCTACGTAACTAACCCTCTCTTGCAGTCCAGTCAGATATTCATTTGTGGTGTTTTGCTCTTTCACCAATATAGCAAAACATAACTTTGGAAGTTCCTGAACTTGGTCTTTCAATTTTCGTGTTGCAAAAACAGTTTTACCTATATTAATTTTACCAATTCAAATTATATAATTTTCCAATCAAGCAAAAGTAGTGACTTTATCACATTTTTCAAGCCAAAAACATCAACGCATTATCATTTCTTGGCTCGAGAACTCTGAATCATCCAAAACATTCTTCAATGTGTGCTTTATCACAACTTCCAAACCAAAACATCAACGTATTATCACTTTCTTGGATAAGTGCCAATCAAAACCTAATTCACTAGCTGGAGAACTCTAAAAATATCAAACCTTCCATGAAAATCTCCAAACCAGTAAAGCCACACAACAAGATGAACTCTTGAAATCATACAGATACTTTTAAAGATTGAAGATGGAACCGATTAATATGAATGAATGTCACTGAGTCTTACACACACCATTGTACAAAATAAAAGCCCTAATGTATCCTAATTCAAAGTCTCCAGCTTTCTCTGGGAGACATTTGATCAAACACGTCTGAATATGAACTAAAATTCACCAAGATAAATGGCCAATAACCGCAAAAAAGTAGTCTTTCCTTGAACCCTAGAAGCGATATATCACACAAAAGCTCTACGTACCAGTAAAATTGCTATCAAGATTTAGAAAATCAGCGTTCATCTTCCTTCCTCTTGCCGGTGACCTTACTCTGTCGAATAACAATATCCTGAAGATTCGTCAATGCACCTTTAGCTCTCAACTTGGCCGTTTTAGCTGCTATGATCTTCTTAAGAGCTTCTTCCTTTAACAGAGCCACCGCTTTATTCATATTAGCCACCGAGATATTTCCAGCTGCGACAAGAGCCATTGCCGATTTCGGAGTGAGAGGCGTTTCATCGGGGACGTCTTCATTGACTCGAGATTTGGGGAAGAAGGTGAAATTGGGGTTAGAACATGGCTGGCATGTGAAGGAAGAAGCTGGTGGTGGAGCGGAGGAGGAGGAAGATGCGGCGGAGGAAGACGGCGGCTGAGTTGAGCAAGAAAGGTGGGTGCTTGATGGGCAATTGACGCAGATGATACGAGCTTGTGGAGGAACGGCGTTGTCGAAGAGATTGAAACAAACAGAGCAAAAGTGTTCTCGGTACTCTTTGAGCAAACAATCGGTGCAGAGTCGCCGGAAAGCGCCGGTTTTGATGACGGTGTGGATGAACGACGGCTCTTTTTCACGGCAGACTATGCATTCGCGCTGTTTCTGTTCCGGATTCATGGCTAAGTCAACGAGATTGAGAACTCTCTCCCTCAACGGTAACCCTAAGCGAGAGAGAGAGAGAGAAAGATGAAAGAAGCGTTTGTGTTGTTCTCAGAATGTTGAAGATCTTGGGCTTGAAGAGACTTCAACGTATAATTCTATTGGGAGCTGAAAAAACTTATATAGAAGATTAAAAATTGGGTCTTGATTCTTGTTGAATTAAAAACAGAATCTTTTATTTTTTGTTAATACGAAGTGTATATATTTGGAAGATGAAAGGAAACATAATAATCTTGTGTTTTCCTCATTGCTTATTGCAAACTCTTAAGCATTGTGATATAACAAATGCGAGCAAGCCTAAATTCCTCTATTTAATCGTTTTCAAATCATACATCCAAACAACTAAAATAAGAAAAAGACAAATTCATCTGCAAAAAGCTTTAGCTCTGTGATTCCTTCACTTCCACAGCTTCTTTCTGGTCTCTAATCATTGTAAAAGCCCAAATAAAGATCAAGATCATGCTGTTTTCATCACTCTGCCAACATAAATGGGTCAACTTCTCCAAGATCTGCAACCAACGGTTCTAATTCTGATGGATCTTCATCTTCTGGAGCTAAGTAAGTTGGAAACGGAAGCTTTGAGATGTCTGGTTTCTTGCACCATGCATCTTTTATGAACACAAAGTTTCCTTCTGCACCAGGAACCTGCAACAACACCAAATCACAATCATGACCTACTAATAAGAGAAGAGAAATGGAGCTCATGTTTTGTGACAGACAGATCCTAGCCAAAGACTGGAACTGGGATTGAGATACTTACTTGTCCTCTCACCCACATGAGGTTCCTCGCAGGATCGATCTTGTAGACCCAAACGTTCTTTACTGTCCTCTGATCTGCACCCATTCTCCCAGCCATCTTTCTGCCCTTGAACACCTACTCAAGTGTATTTATCAAGTCAGTAGTGTCATTTGCTTTGGAGAAAAATTCCCAAGAATCTTAGCAATTTGACACATACCTTTCCAGGAGCATCTCTTTGCCCTGTGGAACCCCCGCTTCGATGGGACAATGAAGCACCATGTGATGCCGGCATTCCACTGAAACCATGTCTTTTCATGCATCCCTGCAAATTACACAGCAAAAGACATCAATAACACAGCCATTACTTTGCACAAACACTATTTCATCCGCACTCCATTCTATATATCTGCCACATTGTCACTAGACTATTCAACTTATCATCGCAAAGAAAAGATAAAACTTTAGAGCCCCTGAGAATGGTTTCACCTGAAAACCTTTTCCTCGAGTGATCCCAGTGACATCAACGTACTGTCCCGGAACAAAATGGCGGACACCGAGTGAAGTACCAACAGGAAGAAGAGCGTCTTCAGTCACAGGAAATTCCCTCAACTTCCTCTTTAACGGCACACCTTGTGCTCTGAAATGCCCCACCACAGCTTTTGACAAATGCTTCGGTTTCTTTTGCCCACATCCGATCTAACTAACAGAACAACACATGCCAATCAAATTACTAAACCATGAGCTTCATAAACCCACACATAAAGTTACAGCAATCGATTGATTGATCAAGTAACCACTAAGAGCCCTATCAATAAATCCAGGAGATACAAACTACATGGCCAAAATGGGAATGAGTAAACTGCGATGGAGTTACCTGTAACGCAAAAATGCCTTCTTTCTCAACAGTTTTAACCTGAGAGACGATATTATCATCAACCCAAAGAATAGAAATCGGAATCCTCTTTCCCCATTTGTCCCAGAGCGCAGTCATCCCACACTTAACCGCGATGATCCCAGTCCTCTTGGATCTACTAGACATCTCACCTTGTTTCGCCTCAATGATTCGGGTCTGAGCCCCGATAATATCAGATCCACCACCGTCCATCAACCCAGTATCGGAGCTGAATCGTCGGATGAGAAAGAAGCTACTACAATGAGGAAGAGATTCAGAGGATGAAGGAGTTATAGACCGTATTGATAGAAACTGATTGATTCGAGAAAGGAGGCCTCTCGGTACGGCCGCCATGATTTCGAATCGAAGCGACCTTCAATGGCTAAAGTCTAAACGAAGAAGGAGAGAGATGCAGAAACCAGAACTCTCAAGGCTTTTGCGTAGGGTTTTAGATGGGCGACAAAATGATAACCAAAGCCTCTATCTCAGAAAGAGAGTCTCAATATTATTTATTTCCCTCTTTTTATAATATGTGGACGATAATAAAAACAAAATCCTACGTGGCTTATCCATTGCGACATATAAAACAAAAACAAAACGGTACATGAAAATTTTGCCTCAATTTTCAAAATCAATCTCAAATTCTCAAATGTCTGTGATTCGTCCTTCTCCGATTCCAATTCCGAGATGCAGATCTCAGGTACTGCATCGTCGTCTTTATTCGATTCAATTGATTCAGCGACGACGTCGACGGTGGAATCCGAGGTCGGAGGTGGAGGATACTGCGATTGAATCGACGGCTCGGTCTCCGGAGGCAGCGGGAGGGAAAATGGTGGTGGAGCTTGTTGGAGCTTTCAACGAAGTAACGGAGAGGATGAATTCGGTTTGGTTGTCGACGTCTTCGTCTAGGTTACTCTTTAAAGCTCTCAAGCTCTCGATTCCGATTTTACAGTCTCTTCCTCTTGCCTCTGATGGTCGCTCTCCTCTTTCTAAGGCTCTCTCACTCTCTATCATTCTCGCAGATCTCCAGGTTTACTCTCGATCCTTGCATTTTTCACAGTTTCTTGTTTAGATGAATTAGGTTTTGTTGTTGATTCTGTGACGAAATTGAAGCATTAAGTTAGAACTAGAATCTGAGATTAAGTGAGTTCTGTGACATTGTTATTTGAAAAGCTCTATCAATTGATATTTGATAAATTATGTGGTAATGGTAGATGGATGCAGAAGTTATCTCGGCGAGTATATTGAGTGAGGTGGTGGACGCGAATGCGATATCTATATATGAAGTTAGAGACCATATTGGTACTGGAACTGCTCATCTGCTTCATGAGATTTTTCGTGTGAAGAATATTCCTTTTAAAGTTGATGTGTTAGACGATGAAACTGCTGCTTCATTGAGAAAGTTCTATTTAACCTACTATGACATCAGAGCTGTGATTATGGATTTGGTTTCAAAGCTTGATGAGATGAGGCATTTGGATCACTTGCCAAGGTATCGCCAGCAGATTCTCTCTCTTGAAGTGTTGAAGATTTATTCTCCTTTAGCTCATGCGGTGGGGGCTAATCACCTGTCACTTGAGCTCGAGGACATCTCTTTCCGTTATCTTTTTCCGTGTTCGTATATATACTTAGATTCATGGTTAAGAGGTCACGAGAACGGGTCTAAACCGTTGATAGACGTGTACAAAGAGCAGCTTCATCGGTCTTTGAAGGATGATTTGGTTTTGGCTGAAATGGTGAATGATGTATATATTAAAGGTCGGTATAAAAGTCGGTACAGCATGATGAAGAAGCTCCTAAGAGATGGGCGTAAACCGGAAGAAGTGAACGATGTGCTTGGTCTACGGGTCATATTAATGCCTAATTCTGTAGTAAACGATGTTGAAGTTGGCGAAAAAGCCTGTTACAGAACAAGTGAGATTATCCGGTCTTTGTGGAAGGAGATTCCGCATAGAACAAAAGACTACATTGCTAGGCCAAAGGAAAATGGGTATAGGAGTTTACACATGGCAGTTGATGTTAGCGACAGCGATCAGATAAGACCTTTGATGGAGATACAAATACGGACAATGGATATGGATGGATCCGCTAATGCTGGAACAGCATCACATTCTTTGTATAAAGGCGGTCTAACCGACCCAAAAGAGGTAAGCACTTCTGTGATTTTTTAGTTTGGCAAATTTAGGAGGTTGAGTTGTTTGTTTAAATTCATGTTTAGGCGAAGCGGCTTAAAGCGATAATGTTGGCAGCAGCGGATCTTGCAGCGATTCGTCTCAAAGATATCTCATCAAATAAACACCAAAGCTTCAAGACAACAACGAACCAGAGAGACAGAGTGTTTTGCCTTCTGGACAAAAACGGGGACGGAATGATCAGCATAGAGGAACTAATGGAAGTGATGGAAGAGCTTGGAGCTCCAGGTGAAGACGCAGAGGAGATGATGCAGCTTCTTGACTCTAACAGCGATGGATCTCTTAGTTCAGACGAATTCGATACGTTTCAGAAACAAGTCCGTTTATTTTTGTTTTCTAACATAAATTTTTCTTCCTCTCTTTTATTTTATAAGTGACTTACTGATGAGGTGTGTGGTTTGTGTTTTGCAGGTAGAGTTCATGCGTAAATGGGAAGATAGAGATAACGAGTACAAGAGTCTTTTAGACGAGAAGCTTCATGATCTTCCACATCAAGATACCACAGGTTTGATACAGTTATACAATAAAGAGCTTGAGGATCGTCTCTCAACCCATTAAAATATCAAACCATTTTTCTACATTCTAATATTGTGTATATATGTATTCCTAATTAATTAATTATCTGTTGACAAAAATATGTATTTCAATCACACACATTCAATTTTACCATACATTTATTTATCATAACAAACTGCTTGTTAATTCTATAGACTACTCCCATCTTATTGATTAAGGAAAAATTAATCCTTTTCAAATTAGAGATACTAAACATTTTTTAATTTTTAATTTTATTTAATAAGATCATAGTTTCTTTCTAATGATGTTGTTCTACACATTTTAAAATATATATATATATATATGTATAGTTTTCTTATATATATTATTTATCATATACTGTATATGTATGGTTTTTTATATATCTATATGTGTTTTAAAATTTCTATTTTTATTTAATAAGATACATATAGTTTCCTTATTATTTTAACTTTAACATTTTTGAAATCGTTTTTAATAAGATATTTGTATAGTTTCCTTATATTTTTTTAAAAAAATAATAATAAATAAATAAATTTTTGTTTAACACGTGTCAAAATCTAAGATTGATTAGTTTGACATGTGGCATAATATAACCATATTAATTTAGTATTTCCTCAAACCAAATTTCAATCTTACAAATTCAATTTTGCAATACAACTTAAATATTTATTTTAGTATAATATAAATACAATTTAATTTGATTGTATAAAATTCATAATACAATTTGATTTTGCAATACAAATACATTTTAATTCTATACACTCCATCTTATTGTTAGTTTTTCTTTTTAGTTAAGAAAATTATAATTTAATTTATTTAGATATAGATATGATCTAAGTTTATATGTAAATATATTTCTTTTTTAAGTTGTTTTTTTTAAGAAAAAAATTAAAAAAAAATTATTTTGACACATATCAACATCTGAACGATAGACTTGACACGTCTCATGATTATGTGAGATACTAATTTTGAAAACTATATTTTATATAATAAAGATAGGTGTTAATTGTTAACATATAATTTATGATTGACACAATTAAATTTTTAAATCCTATCAAAATCCAACCAAATCTAAAATCATTAAAAATAAAAATAAATTAAAATCCATGATTCAATAAGCCCAAATTATAAACTCAACTTATTTTTGTCTACATAAGACGAGCACGTACGTCAAACCTAAAATATTAGAACCCCAATTTTTAGTCTGCAGCCCTTGTACGTAGCTTCTTTATTCCTTGTGAGATCGCAATGATGACATTACAATCTTCTCCCATGTCCGTTCTTACCGAAGATTTGGTAGAGGATATACTCTCTAGGGTTCCAGCGACATCTCTAGTTCGATTACGATCTACTTGCAAACAGTGGAACGCAATATTAAATGATCGTAGATTCATCAAGAAGCACTTTGATACAGCAGAAAAGGAGTATTTGGATATGTTGTTAAGGAGTCTTAGGGTTTCTTCGATGAGTGTCAATCTCCATGGACTTCATGACAACATTGATCCTTCTATAGAGCTAAAGCGTGAACTTAACCTAAAAGGTCTCCTTTGTAATTCAGGTAAAGTCGAGAGTTTTGAAGTCTTTCACTGTAACGGGTTATTGCTATTCACCAACACTAGCACTATCGTGGTTTGGAACCCTTGTACGGGTCAAACCAAGTGGATCCAAACTGAAAGTGCTAACACTAGATACCATAAGTATGCTCTCGGATACGAAAACAAAAATTTGTGCCGTGATTACAAAATCCTAAGGTTCTTGGATGATGGAACTAATTTTGAGTTGGAAATCTACGAGTTTAATTCGAGTTCATGGAGGGTTCTTGATAGTGTCGAAATAGACTTCGAACTAGACATAGGTAGCCAAGGCATGTCAGTAAAGGGGAATACTTATTGGATCGTTATAGATGATCATGAAGTAGATGGAGAATTAGTCAATTGTTTCTTAACAAGTTTTGATTTTACAAGAGAAAGATTTGGGCCACATGTGTGCCTTCCGTTTCAAACTAGTTGGTATAGCGATGTGATCTCACTATCTTCTGTAAGAGAAGAGCGGCTTTCAGTCTTGTTTCATGAAGAAGATTCTTTAACGATGGAGATATGGGTGACAAATGATATCACTGACACCATTGTCACGTCTTGGAGCAAATTTTTAAGAGTTGACTTATACACTCATCGGTTTTATAATGGTGTAACTTTTTTCATTGACGAGGAGAATAAAGCCGCCGTGTTTAGTGAGGATGTACCCGATGATAGTGATGACATACACAGCATTGTATACATTATTGGACAAGATAGATTGAGAATTGTGGATCTTGAAGATGGACCATTTTGGCCACAAATGTTCTGTTATGTTCCAAGTTTAGTTCAAATCTAGCAATATCTCAGTATTCGTTCGTTTAAAATAATTCAATTGCTTGAACCTCCTCTATAAATTTCTTCTTTTTTTGTTATCATCGTCATGTCCTTCGACTAATTAATGAATTGATCCTTTTTCTCTTGTATCATTTTCCTTTTTTCGTTACTTTATGGTTCTTTTCTTCTTTTGCATTACTTTCAATTTTTCCATTTTCCTGATAATTATGAACTTTGCTAAAGAGAGAAGAGCACCCAAAAAAAAAAACTAAGAAAGAAAGAGCACAAATAAGGAAATTCAAAACGTTTTTAGGCTTTAAGTTAAAGCCTTTAACAATCCTCACAAAAATACAAAAGTATACGATATGTAAATCTGCTATTTTAGTAAACAGAATCCATCTAGGAAAAAGGAAAAAACAAATATTTGAGGGAGGTCATCTTATATTTGTCTATATATATAAGACTGCAAAACGTACGTTGAAACCCTAATTTCTATGTCATTCTACGTTGAAATTCACAAGAGAAACTATGATGATGCCTCATCTTTCAGAGGATTTGGTAGAGGAGATACTCTCTAGGGTTCCGGCTATATCTCTAAAACGATTACGATATACTTGCAAACAATGGAATGCTTTGTTTAATGATCAAAGATTCAGTAAGAAGCACCGTGATAAAGCACCGAAGACATATCTGGGTCTCACATTGAAGGATTTTAGGATTTATTCAATGAGCTCAAATCTGCATGGACTTCTTCACAACAACAACATTGATCTACTTATGGAGTTCAAAGGTAAACTTAGCAGTCTAAACGATTTAAACGATTTCGAAATATCACAAATCTATCCCTGCGACGGTTTAATATTATGCTCCACGAAGCGTAACACTAGACTCGTGGTTTGGAACCCCTGTACCGGTCAAACCAGGTGGATCAAACGCAGGAATCGTAGGATGTGTGATACCTTTGCTTTTGGATATGACAACAGCAAGTCTTCTTGCCTTAATAACTACAAAATCCTGAGGGTTTGCGAAAAAATAAAAGGACAGCAGTTTGAGTATGAAATCTTTGAGTTTAGCTCTAATTCATGGAGGGTTCTCGATGTTAATCCCAACTGCATCATAGAAGGTAGGAGTGTGTCTGTCAAAGGAAATAGTTATTGGTTTGCTACAATTACAAAAACACACTACTTCATACGACGTTTTGATTTTTCATCAGAAACGTTTCAGAAACTTCCTCTTCCGTTTCACATATTTGACTACAATGATTCTAGGGCTCTATCAGCCTTTAGAGAAGAACAACTCTCAGTGTTACATCAGAGTTTTGATACAGAAAAGATGGATATATGGGTGACCAATAAAATTGATGAGACCACAGATTGGTCATGGAGCAAGTTCTTCACAGTGAGATTAATCAATAGGTTAGACTATCCTATTAGCATGATGATGAAGTCTCCCCTAAGTTTCTTCATCGATGAGAAAAAGAATATCATTTTGTGTTATGATAAACACAGAGAAAATACCTACAAGTCATTGGTATTAATTGTTGGGAAGGATAAAGTCTACAGAGAATTCTACTTTCCAGAATCATACGAATTAGGTAGGACATATCTATGCAACTATGTTCCAAGTTTAGTTCAAATCAAGCAAAGTGGACTGATATCTACAAGGAAAAGAAAGCGAAAAGATTTCTCAAGTTAAAATCAAGATTGAAGGTTGTAATTTGTTGCATCTCCTCCGTTTTTTTTTTTTAATATGTATTGGTTTCCTTAGTCAATGTCCTTTCATTACTTAATTAATGAATTGATCATTTTTTGTTTTCGTTACTTTCTCGTTCCTTTATTCTTTGCATTATTTTCAAATTCAACTAATGAACCAACATATATATAGCTGGCAAGTTTGATAAACTCTAGACTGTTTGGTATAACGACTCGTGGTTTGGTACCCTTCAGACGCATTATATCAGACAACGGCGGTAATTCAACAATTATTAAAAACCAAAAAAAAAAGTCATGATATGATATCATTTTTTTTTTCCTTCTCAAATTATTATCAATTCTTAACGAGATACAAACTAGGAACAAACTCTTTTTCTTTTTCTACAAATCAATACATTTATCAAGATTTCAAGTTAGTGGAAATGTTAACACGCTAAAAAATAAAAATTAAATTGGAAAGGAAAAAAAGAAGAAGAAGTAAAATTAGCAAATAGAGTCCACGTAGGATGTTAAAAAAAAAAAGGAAAAGAGACCACGTAGGAAGAAAAGGTTAAAAAGCGTAATTAATCGTTACTTGTTTGTCTATTAAGAAAGTCAAAACCCTAGTTTCTTAGGGTATAAAGGTCGGTATACAGGGCCGAAGTCGCTTTCTTCTTCTTCCTCGGGACAAGATGATGTCAAATCTTCCACTGGATTTAGTAGAGGAAATACTCTCAAGGGTTCCAGCAACATCTTTGAAACGATTACGATCTACTTGCAAATCATGGAACAATTGCTACAAAGACCAAAGATTCACGGAGAAGCACTCTGTTATAGCAGCAAAGCAGTTTCTAGTTCTAATGTTGAAGGATTGTAGGGTTTCCTCAGTGAGCGTCAATCTCAATGAAATTCACAATAACATCGCTGCTCCATCTATAGAGTTGAAGGGTGTAGTTGGGCCACAGATGCAAATATCTGGAATCTTTCACTGCGATGGTTTATTGTTATGCACCACCAAAGACGATAGACTTGAGGTTTGGAACCCTTGTACTGGCCAAACCAGGCGGGTCCAACACAGTATACATTACAAGACTAACTCTGAGTTTGTTCTTGGGTACGTCAACAACAACTCTCGCCATAGCTACAAAATCTTGAGGTACTGGAATTTTTACATGTCTAACTACCGAGTTAGTGAGTTCGAAATCTATGACTTTAGCTCTGATTCATGGAGGTTTATTGATGAAGTTAATCCCTACTGCCTCACAGAAGGAGAGGTGTCTTTGAAAGGAAATACTTACTGGCTAGCTTCCGATGAAAAACGAGATATAGATCTCATACTAAGGTTTGATTTCTCAATAGAAAGATATCAACGCTTGAATCTTCCGATTCTGAAATCTGACTATGAAACTGAAGCTCTATCAGTTGTTAGAGAAAAGCAACTTTCAGTATTACTTAAGAGGAATGATACTCTAGAGAGGGAGATTTGGGTGACGACCAATGACAAGATTGATCACACGACCAAAAACTTGTTGTGGATCAAGTTCTTAGCAATTGATCAACGTACTTGTTATCATTGGTCTTGTGTGAGTTTCTTCATCGACGAGGAGAAGAAAATGGCCGTGTTTTGTGATGGTTATATAGGAGGCATCAATGAGACTAGCAGACGCATGTTCTACATTATTGGAGAGGATAAATATTACAGAGAATTATATGTCGGAGATTCTCCAATAAGATCACACAGGCCATTTGTTTTCAACTACGTTCCAAGTTTGGTTCAAATCCCGCAAGCTACAGTTATACCTAAACGCAGAAGACGTAAAAGAAAAAATCGAAATTAGTCAATGCATCTTGCTCTCTCTTTTTTTTTTTCTTTGGCAATGTCATTTTTAATTAACTAAAGAACTGGTCTTTTTTTTCAATAGAAATCTTCTTTGCATTACACTCAAGTTTGCTTTTTAATTAATTACTAAGTTGATTCTTGTATGAAAACAGAGGATCTCATCGCTGTTCATGAGAAACATGAGTAATTTGTTAAATGGTTTTACGCTTGATCTAGAATTTCACTTAGGAATCTCCTGATTAATACAAGCATAACATAGGGTCCTCAATAACATCACTTGCAACTTCATCCCAAGACCAAATGGCATGTCTTTGAAGGGAAATAGTTTTTGTCTTGCTTTGGATAAAGGAAACCACAACAAATCATACTTGCTCAGTTTTGATTTTTACAACAGAGAGATATGAATGCCTCTGTCTTCCGGCTTTTCAGAATCTTGATCATAAAACTACAGCTCTATCAGTTGTTAGATAAGAACAACTATCATTGGTACTTCAGCGTTGTCGTGCATCAAAGGTGGATGTATGGATAACTGATAAGATTGATACTAAAGAAGTGCAGTGGAGCAAATTCTTTACGGTAGATGTAGACATTGGTGGTCGTGCTATGTTATCGTATGACAGTTTCTTCATCGACAAGGAGAAAGGAATGGCCTTGCTATGTGGGTTGTGAGACAAGTAACAGACTTGCGAGCAAGAACCTTGTATACATTGTTGGGGAGGACCGTGAATACACAGAAATCCATTTTGGCGAATGGCCTAAGTTCATTCCTTTTATGAACTCATGTGAGCCGTTTTATTTTCAATTATGTTCCAAGTTTGGTTCAGTATTAGTCGATACAGGTAAGGACGTAATTTCTTCAATCTCCTTTTTTTGTTTATTCGTTTTTGCGTTTTTGTAGTAAAATCGTTTGATTAATCTATGACTAGATATATTATTTTGATTCCTGGCTTATTTGCACTACATTCAAGTTCCAACTAAAACAAGAACAAGTTGTGAATTTGACTAACTTTAAAACTACAATTGTTACATTCCAGGACGCTAAATGTTGATAGGTCACATGACTCATGACTCTTGAGAGTATTTTATGAGACGAAAGCAACATAGCATAATACTAAAAATTTATATACGTAGATCGGTTGGTGCGGAATTGAATGATGTACAGATACAAACTAAACACATGTATATTATTTACAAAAATAATGAAGAGATTTTTTATGGGATCTTTTTTGCTAGTAGGCAGATTTGCCACACCAAATAATAATAAAAACAAATACAAAGGTAGTGAATAAAATCTCTAATTCTTGAGGAAAGATCTACGCCACGGTTTATACTTAAATGCAATTACTATTTGCACTAATCATATAAATCGAGCTCCTTTTATATATACTTAAGATAATAAATTATATGAACATGGATGGTGTGTTCCATATGATAAATTATTAGAGCTATGTATATCTCTTCAGCCGAAAACACCAACACCTAAGTTACTATCTCTTGCTCCGGCGAGGATGTGCCCACGTCTTTTAATAGTCTCTCGTACAACTGCACCAACCCCAATATCAAACATAAACATTTTTATCTTTGATATGTGTTTCTTCAGTCTAATTAAGAAATGACAATAGTGGCATACCTGTCTATATAAACATGAATCGCCATAAGATTTTCTTAGCTCAACCACGTTCAGTGACGGCTTTATCTCGAAAACCTGATATCATAAGAATTTCTTCTATTAGTCAAATAATCTCACTAAATAGTCTATTGAACAGTGAAATAATGTTTACGTAATAGTTAATATACCTCAGCTGTTACTGATAAACCAACTTGACCTTTCTGGTTTCTTTCTTCTTGTTTTACTCTTAACTGAAACAAAATACAGTTTAAAGTTTATAAACCTACAGATTTGAAATTCCAAGTTGCTAAGGAAGAGGAAGACCATGTTGTGAAGACCCACCTTGGCATGTTTCTTTTGTACACTGAATCCCATTTCTGTAACGGCTGTTTCGATTTTCTCCAGTAAATCTTTTGCTGAGCTATTTGAAGTGAATCTTATTCTCCTCTCTGATACATTCTGAGAAAGTAAAAGTATAACTCCTTTTTATTATACATTGGCTCAAGCAGAGAGCAGATCTTTGAAACAGAGTATTAGAAGATTAGTTACCTCTTGTTCAAAGAAACCGGACAGGTCAAGAAAGGAAGACATTCCGATTAACTGAAACGCATTGATGATGGTCGGTGAATCACTGCCCTTCCCTTCTTCTGATCCCTAGACCATTCAAAAGAGAGACAGAGAAATGAGGACATTGTACTTGACTCAAATGCAGTTGCGATAGAGAGTAAGGGTGGCAGATTCTTACGAGTTCTTGGATTGAGAAAGCATCATCGTCTGTGTCAACTTCTTCTTCGTCATCATCATCGGGAATTGAAGGAATGTACTCAAGTTTGAACCACTCGCTGGCTTTAATACCCACAACTGTGATCCTCGTGACTGGATTTGGATCAAGCATTCTCTTAATCATGGTTCTTGCACCCGGGGATAACCATCTTGGTATTGGTGGGTCTCCTTTACATATCTAGAAATCAAATCAATTATCAAGCTTATTTCTTCAAAATGTGTATTGAATTGGCATATATATAAGAAAAAATGAGGTTTACCTTCTGGTAAAGAACTGCAAGGTTTCTGTCGTCGAAAGGAAGACATCCGGTTAGAATCACATACAAGATTACACCACAGGACCATATGTCTGATGCTGCACCATCGTAGCCTCTGTTAGCTAAAACCTCAGGCGCAACGTAATTAGGACTTCCACAGGTTGTATGCAACAATCCGTCATCCTAAAATGCCAAAGAGAAAATTAGTTGTAACTCGAACGGATTCAACAATTATAATTCTGCTGTGATATGCTATGGTTTTAAGATGATATTTTCAAGTACCCTAAAATGCTGAGGCAGAGCACTGAGGCCAAAATCAGTGATCTTTATATGTCCCTTTGCATCAAGAAGAACATTCTCTAGCTGCAATATAGAAAAACATCAGTACACTATTCCATAAGGTTTCCATGGTTTGAAACACAGTGAGAGAATCACAGACCTTGAGATCCCTGTGGAAAACACCTTTGCTATGACAGTAGCTGATTCCATCGATAAGCTGCTGAAACATTTTTCTTCCATCAGTTTCTGTTAATTTTCCGTTGGAAACCTGAGAGTTATCATCAAAGTGTGAGTTTAGCAAAAATGACACTCGTCAAAAAAAGAAAAAAAATCTTTTTTGCTTTGAGCATAGAGGCTAGTAAGAGTCTTACAATTCTGTCGAACAATTCTCCTCCGGTAACAAGTTCCATTACCATATTAATTTTCGTTTTGCTAGCCAAGACCTGCATGATTACCATAAGGAAGAGGCCATTAGTTTCAAGGTAAAGGAACAGTGAGTTCTGAGGTAAGATGTTTCATGTTTGAGAATCCAAAAGATTAGTCACAAGAAAGAAAAAGAAACATTTAGAATTCGAATTGCATTCATATCCACAGATTACATAAAAAACACTTAGTTGTCCAAGACACGACAAAGTTAGTCACGAGCTTAAAAAGTGGACCACGTGTATCAAATAAGTGAAGATCCACAATGGTTGCTTAACCAAAAGTCACGATTAATCTCGTGTTAAATGGCAAAGAGGAAGAAGCAATCGAAATAATTAGAAGTCAACAATAAAACGCAAAGATACAGCAAGCAATGACCCATACAATAATCATCTGAAATAATACTATATGAATAAAATAAAATAAAAAGTAAAACTAAGCATAAGATCAAAGAGGGTCCACATGATAAAAAGCTTAAAAGGGTACTAAGATTAAGCAATTATATGATGATCAAGCGACATATCCTGCATTTTTCACGATAATTTTTTTTAGGACCCCACCTTTGAATTGAACAGGTCAGATTTGTGTTACCGGCCAAGCCACCATATCAAATAATGGAATAATTAACTTAATAATTATGTAAAATGATGCGGCTAATTGGCAACGTGAAAAACAAGCTAAATGAAACATGTTTGGGTACGAAACCAAATGACTTGTAAGAATATTCCTAAACAGTAAAAAAAAAGATCCAAAAAGCAAACAACAATTATCCAAGATTTGAGGTGTTTTTAATCCTCGTCAGCTCCATTTTGATAGATAAAGAAACAACAATGAAGAAATTAACTAAAAATAGTTTACTAAACCTAATCTAACAATCTAAAATGACGAATCAAAATTTGAATAACCATCCATAAGCAGGCAATAATTCGATCACTTTCTGTCATACTCAGGTATATACTAAATAAACAGAAACAAGCAAACAGAAGAATAATCAAAAATTGTTATACTAATTAAGCAATAAACCTTTTTACTTCCTAATCACAGAATCATTTCGATAATCCAAAGATGATTATACACAAAAATTTAAGATACGGACCTCATGTAATCTAACAATGTGGGGATGTTTCAACATTTTCAGAGTCCGGATCTCTCTTTTTATCTGCACAGATTCATAAGAATTGGATCTGTCAAATTACAAATTTAGTAAAAGAAGAGAAAAGAAAAAAATTAGAAATGATGATAGAGAGATGGGAACCTGTAAGGAGAAGTTGAGATCGGCGATACGAGACTTGTCGATGATTTTAACGGCGAAGGAATGACCGGAGACGGTATCTTTAGCGAATTTAACTTTACCGAAATTACCCTCGCCGAGCGTCCTCCCTAGCTCGTATTTCCCCAGACGCATTCCCTTCTCCGCCTTCTTCTCCTCCTCTTGCCTTCTCACCATCCAATCAATCTCCTATTTCAATTTATTTCCCAACAAATTAACAGACAACCAAATCGATTTCTCGCTTGAATCTTCCGATTAGATTACTATTAATTCCGTTATTGAAAGAGGGGAAGTAGATTATTGTAGCTGTGCAGGTATGTGTGTGAGGGAAGGAGATATATATATATATATATATATAGGTGTAGGTAAAGAGACGAGGAAGATTGGGAAGAAGAAGAAGAAGAGAAGAAAGTGCCGGTTGAAATTGAAGAGAGGACGCTACTTCTCTTTGTTTCCTCTTCTCTTCTTATTATATTCACTTCTTTTTATATATATATTCCTCGTTAACTATTTTTTTTTGGTTTTTGTTAGCCAGATTTTTATTGGATAACTAGAAACATATTAATCTTCACAAAAGAAAAAGATTAATCTAACAAACCATATAAGATTTGATATTATCGAAATAAGATTTTTTTAGTAGGGTACTTATCGAGATTTATTATTATTGGTCAAATAAAACTCCTATCAAATGAAATTATGTCTATGTTCATTATAAGGAGAAATTTAAAAAGGATCTTATTTCTGTCAACAATCAAAATATGGAAAATATACGCAAAGAGTATATTGATTTATCAGAATAATTCTATATATGATGTATATTGCGAATATGTGTGTATTTTATGTGTGTACTTGTATGCATCAATAGGCCCACGTCATTTGTTGCATTAGTTTTATGTTGAAATTAAATAATAATAGATGAAAAAATATATTCATAAGAACTTTTGGTTTAAAGTCAGAAAGAAACGCTACAAAAAGATTGGTGCTTGCAGTTTTATAGTTCTTGTTACTGGAGCAGTTTTGATTTGGCTTTCGGATTTTAGTTCTTAAATGTAGAAACAAACTTGTATACACATAAAAGTTCACAAGGAATCACATACTTTCCAAGTTTTCATGTTGGAGTTACTTAAAAGTTGAAGTCCAACTATGATTTCTTAAAGTTACAGTTTAGTTTTGTACCTTTGTTATAAAAGAGGAGATCAAAAGAGACCTAAACTTAAGATCAAGTTATATATACACACTACAACAAATTAAACAACGCGTTCATAACCCATTCGTTTCTATGGAAATTTTGAACTTATGACTTGGTTTCATAGACAGTAGGTCTTCATTGTCGTGGCATTTTCAGTTTAAGAGATAATTTGGTAATAAACCATTTATATACGTCGATATCGTGCATGAATTGATAATTAGATTTAAAACACTTTTTTACGATAGTGCTTTCGGTTTGGGGGGAAATAAACATGGTGCTTTCAGTTTTATATTGTTTCTGTCTTTGTAGACTAATAATATTAGTTGTAGACTTTTACAAATTTTTAATTCGCAATATAGGCAAGCGTTTAGAAACACAATCGTTAATGATACACTTAAAGTTAATATTTTTTAAAAAAAACTATGGTAATTTATACTATATTTCATGTCTCGTCCTTTGTCGGCTCACAATTAATTAAATCACATGGAACCATTCAATTTATATTTGTTTTTCTTATGCGGTTTGTGTATTTAATTAAAATAAATAAATTGTTTTTGAGAATCCAAAAGTTTCAATAAACCAGGGCCTGGGCACCAGGCTAATCTCTTGAATTTGGAAAACTCCATATTATATCTTTTTATTGGATACATAGATTATTGAAGAATGTAGTGGTTCTTAGCTCTCGTCAGTCGTCCCAACATATTTTTGGTAATGAAAAGGTCATATGTCACATGTTTCTCTACACATCTTTTTCCCAAGGTTTTTATTAAAATTTGTAGTTAGTAAATGATGTGGCTGAAATGAATAGATACTATATAGAAAAGGAGAAAAAACCAATAATTAAAATTATTCGAGTCTCTCAAACGTGTCAAAATGGCCGGTGATAGTATTGCTGCCGGCAGTGAGTAACATATTGATTGATCTATGTTATCAGAACCTCTCTCTCTCTCTCTTTTGTGTGTAGATGACTAGGTGTGTTATATATATAAATTTAAATAAATAAAAGAGTAACTCGTTCGTGGTTATATAAACTTTCTCAAGCAAATATTTTATACCACAATTTTCTCTTGTTATATTCTTTTGCTCGTGCTCTTTTAATGTTAAACTAAAGAGATATTAACCATTGATTAAGAAACATTAATATTAGCCTTTGATTCTACGTGTTACAACTCTAGCTTCCTATGTAGAGTCTCTCACTACATATACGAGCCCAATAACCCTAAAACATATTAATTAAAGAGATATTAACCCAAGATGGAACGAGAAATCATATGTACCAAATCAACAATGGTAATGGTAAACAATTAATGAAGTATTTAAAAGGAGAAGTTTTGTTTTTTCATAACAAATTTCGTGCCAAAACTCATGTTAATGCTCATAGCTAGCCAATAGATTGTCTGATTCTCATAACATTTAAGAATTGAAAACACATCTTAACTTCTACTTAGTTGTTTGGACATTGCAAATGGTGCGTAGTCAAAATATACATGAAAAATCGTCTTTAAACATCTACATGCATTAGTCTAATAATTTCATAATGATATTACGATATTATTAATCCGACTAGAACAAACTTATACCATTTATGCAGTGACAATATATGTTCGAAAGATCACAACCTAATATTTCCGTTAACAAACTTATATATTTTTAGTAATATATAAAACCAAATCAGAAGATATTGTTCCAAATATATCTAAACATATTATATAATATGTTAAATAAGCGCACCACATATACGGCTTGAGATACGCAAAATCGATATGTAGTGTCCACCTAAAATACCAATTCTGGTTGGTCAAGTGGCTATCGTAATAACATAATTTGGTCCATTCAGAAAATAACAAAATTTAATACGGTTTCGATTTTTCTAAAGTTGTAAAACCTTGATATAGAAATTAAGCACATATTTAATGACGTGGCAAGGGAAGAGAAGACAAGAATGAGATTTTTGAGAGTGGGAAGTACCACGTGAATTGAACCAACCAACTGATGACTGACTGGTGTGGCCATTTCAGCCATGTGGTTGCTCTCTTCTTTCTTTTTCCAACCTTTATTATTAGTTTTTTTGTTTTCTTTCTAAAAGAGAGCACCGGAAAACTTATGTTTTTTTCGTTGATTTTCTTCTTCTTTATACTATGGTTGAATTAGCTTGACAAAAAAATGAAAAAAAAAAAAACTGGTTGAATTTTTAAAATTAATCTTTCTAAAAAATAAGAAAATGGTGCCAACTGGCAACTGGATATTGAATAATGCCCTAACTTAGGTTATCTCAACATATTAAATGACAAATATTATATGATCTATGTATCATCCACATATTTATATAACGTTGTATATTGTACCAATGGTTAATTAGTTATATATACATATCACTTATGGTTACAATGTATTAAATATTTCCAATACTTCTCAATTTTTTTCTTTCTAAAATTCACATTTATCAATGAAACCATAATAATAGCTATAACAAATATTTAGGAAGATTTATTAAGATATATGAATATTTAAACTTTCATTTTGCTACGGAATTTTTGACTGATTAATTAGATTAGTTGTGACAAAACAAATAAAAATATACGCACTCCCTTTATTAAAGAGTGTCATTTTGATACCTTTCACATAAATTAATAAGACTATTATACATGTATCGCCATATTTAATAAGGTACTAATGATTTGGGTTTAGGGGTAAATCAATGTAAATATCACATTGAAAATGTAAAATGACAATATTTGTGAAATAAAAAGATAAAACTCTAGAATGACATTCTTTGCAAAACAGAGGAGTTCATCTGTCTTACATCACCTATCTTTTCACCATAATTAACGTAATAAATACTATCATGCTATTAGCAAAGTTTCATCGTTTTATCATCAACCAATGGGTTACCACTTAGTCTTACCACCGTTAATGGGGTCGCCATTGGAGTGCGACTTCTTGTCGCCTAAGAAACCATTTGGATTTTGGCCGCATAAAGGATGTGTTAGCGTGTCCATAGATTTAGGTTTGTATCAATTATAACTCTTTTATATTGAGAAAAATAAATTTGAAGAAGAATCAATAACATAAACCATTATGTTACGTGTTCGGACCTAACGAAACGAATCTTGTTCTATACGAAACGAAAGTCTAGAGACCAAAAATAGATTTACACGAGTATTGCAACAAAAAACAAACAAAAAAAAAGGACGAAAGAAAAAGAAGAAGAAGAAGGAAAACACGATAGCTAGGCAAGGAGAGTAGCCACATCTCGACATTCTTGACCTCAAAAATGGGCAGTTGAACTCATACGACATTTGTGTGCCCATGTGAGAGTGATATATATGTATATTAGTATATATTATATAGTATCTAAATAAGTGGCCCTCGTGTTTGAGTAGAATTAATGTCTTCGCATCTAAATTAATTTGGTCCTATTCTTATATGGCAACGATCAATTATGCAAATTCTTAATTTACCCCGTCAATAATCATTGGTTGAAATTGTGGTCATATTCTTCGCTTAGAAAACTAATTATCAATATCGTATTTACGTGAATACTCGGAAGGTTTTGGTTGATGATTTAAGGTTGCCGTTCTGAGTTCTGACATCCTGACTTTTGAACATTTGTCATGTTATATTTATGATTAGTTTGTTATGTTGTATTGCAGTTCTGATCGAAGATATACATATAGTAATTCGAGTACATTCAATCCAATATTTTTGTGAAATTAAACATATCGATATATTTATCCACATCTTAACTATATTGAATCATTGTTAAATCTTAAACTAACAAGAGTATCCGTATAAATGAAATACAAATTCTATATTTTTTTTAAATCATGTATTTCCAACTCGAATTGATTAGTGATAATTAAGTAGAATGCCTTGTATCTTTTACATAAATCTCATCTCATTAGCAATGTGAAATTCTAACATCTTGATTTCGTTATTCACCTAGATGTATTTCTCACTAGATTTATATGGAATCGATTAAGATGTGACCAGAATTAAAAAAACTGTAGAAAATAAAACCTATGTTTATATTTTCTACAGTTTTCTTTAATATCTCAAGCAGACTTCAATAATTTTTAGTCTTTTACCTTATTATATTACTGTCCAAGTTTTTATGGAGTTTTGAAATTACATGTTGAATTTTGTTTTGGAGGTTTTAAATTACATGTTGAATTGTGGAGAATATTCTTTATCTCGAGACGTTAACGTACTTAATTACTATATTAGAAAAGGGAAACTTTCTGATAATCAATAACGTAATTTCGTAAAGGATCCTAGATTCCAGAGCAATAGTTACACGTCAATTTAGACGGTGTTTAAATATCATATTGTGATTAATATTTTAACAATATTAAGCGTAGAGATTTCTCAAAAGCGACCCCCTAAACAATTCCTAAGTGGATAATTGAGTCTCCTCCTCTTACAAATCTTATCCAAACTCAATCCATAAATACAGTATTTGTCAATCCACATATACAGTATTTTTCTATCGATGTTTTATTCATATAAAAAGAGACAACATGACACAAACCTTTCCATTGACGAAGAGGCAATTTCTGGTTGAAGTATACCCCAAGTCCCCAACATGGCCAAATTGGATGCTTAATTGATATACTTCTATGATACAAACTCAATTCGGCCAAACACAAAAAAAAAAATATATATATCATACAAATTTCGGTTTCCAAAAGAGAAATCCAAATTAAAAATGAAGATCAAAATCGGTTTTCTGATAATTCACACTATACGTTTATGCTGGTACGACTAGTTTATGCTATAGCTACATGTATAGCAACATAACCAGAATAGTCACCAACAAAAAAACTATTGAAGTAAACGCAATAACCTTAAAATGTAATATTTTCTATTAGACGAATAATTAGTAGCATTAACAAATTTAAAAGTAATGTGATGAAATATAATATGTTACGCTAAATAATAGTGTTGCTTGACGCGCTATGGAATCTCCAACCCTTGGCAACAAGAAAGAAGAAAGCAAAAGCCATCGTGTCACAATTTTGACATCACCCCAAAAAGTGAACGTAGAATATATTAATTTTCACCTTAGACGATTACAGTTCCAATAATTGTAAGCAAAGTAGGAACGAAGAGTCTTGTCGAGGTTATTAGTTTAATTCAATTTCGAAAAGTGAACCACCTTATGATTAAAAAGAGCGTAAGGTATTGTTATTATAAGTTTGTGATGTGAGCAATCAACTTCCTCTCACCAGCCACTACTCGACCACTGGAGTGGGGGCAAAAGCCAAAAAGATTAAAAAGGCGAAGTTTAATTAGTAATATACGATCTACGTGTCTGGACTTATGCTAATCCATGTGGCCAAACATTAGTAATAAATAATGGCAAGGGCTAACTTAAAGTTAACGCTAATCGGTAAATCACTAAATTGGTTTTGGATCCTCTTCTCGATACTACGAAACGGTGTCGTTGTAACAACAAAGCCTACTTGCTAAAAACATCCTTGCAACCATCATTGTCTTCTGACCAAATAACGAGCATCCTTGCAACCATCATTGTCTACTGACCAAATAACGAGTTCGTTTTAGCAAGTGTGCTGCTTCTGACCTTAGAAGACTTGGGCCACTATGCCTCACTAATGGGCCCGATTAGTTGCATCTAGCCTCTTCATTCAGAACGTAATGTGTATATTCCGAAAGATCAACACATACACACAACTAAACCAAAAATAAAAAAGAACATGAAAAAGATTAAAACATGATTACATATTTAAACACCTGTAACAAGAAAAGCAAGATCAACATCTTAACACTGTTCAAGTCATCGATGAGTTTCTCCCAACTTCTCAGAGCTCAGCATCATCGTCGGTCAAGCTCTCTTTAACACGTTTTGACTTGTGAGACACGGTATCTTTAGCTTCCTCCGATTTACGCGCAGCTGAGTCGTAACTCTGCGACGCCTTATCTTTCGCGGACTCTAAAGTCTCATCGGCTTTTGATTTTGCAGTCTCATAACTTTCTTTAATTTTCTCCTTCGCACTCTTACTCTCTCTCTCTGCTTCCTCCTTCAACTTCTCCGCCTTCTCCTTAGCTGCACTCGTCATATCGCTCGCCTTCTCTTTCGCCGTCTCAACTGTCTCCGCCAACTTCTCTTTAGCATCTCCTGCTTTGCGTTTAGCCGCTTCCTTAGCTTCTTTTGCCTTCTCAGATACCGTCTCTCCCAAGTTAGGGCTGTTGATGTCTTCGTTCTTGATTCCGATTTTCTCTTTGGCCCAACCGGTCCAAGACTCATCGTTTTCGTCTCCCGACAAGCTATCTTTAACTTGCTTTGACTTGTGAGACACGTCATCCTTAACTTGACCAGCTGAGTCGTAACTCTGCGAGGCCTTGTCTTTTACAGAAGCCAAACCCTCCTCAACTTTCGATTTAGCTGTCTCGTATGCCGAACCCGCTTTCTCCTTCGCGGCTCCAACCGCTTCCTCTGCTTTGCGTTTAGCCGCCTCCTTTGCGTCCTCGGCTTTTTGACTCGCTCTCCAAGCGTCGTCTTGAACGGTCGTGGTGGTGTGAGTGGGTTGGATGTTGTCTTCGTGCTTGAGACCGATCTTCTCCTTTGCCCAATCAGTCCATGATTCATCCTTAGCCGCTTCTTCCTCGATCGTAGCTTGGACACAACACATCGTTGCAATAGCCATAAGTACCAAAGATACCATAACCAAACCGTACACTTTCCTCTCTAACCCCATTTTTGTTACACTAATCGAACACAAAATATTATATGGTTATATAACTTATATCAAGTTTCAGAAGAAGAAAAAAACCTCTGTTTACTGTGATGTGTTCTCCGAGGAATGGTGCTGTGATTGCTTCTCTGTTATGTATTAGTTGAAAAAGAGATAGGTTTAGGACGCGTGGCTAAGTACGTGGCGAGTACCAGCTTCTTTTGGCTTCTCGATTTTGGATTCGTGTTAAGTGGTTCTTGACACGTGTTACACAAACAACGAGGCAAGCGATTGCTTTTTGCGGAAAACCGACTCGCAAAAACAAAGAGAGGCTTCAACTGAAACACATCTGTGAAGCTAATGGGCTTGTATACAATAACCAGTGGGCTTTTCATAAACAAGTTTAGTGAGCTTTTCAATGAATAGTAAGGGCTTATTGTAAGTAAAACCCTAATTTCTATACACTCTTCTACGCTATCTTCCATTCTTCCTCCAGCTATCATATCAAAAACAATGAGAAAGAAAATGATGATTTCCGATCTTCCACACGATTTGGAATCGGAAATACTCTCTAGGGTTCCGGCGAAGTCCCTAGCAAAATGGAAGACTACTTGCAAACGATGGTATGCTTTATTCAGAGATCCGAGTTTCGTCAAGAAGAACTTTGATAAAGCAGGAGGAAGGGAAATGATAGTACTGATGAATTCTAGGGTTTATTCAAACAGCGTCAATCTCCAAGGGATTAACAATAGATTTGATCCAAGTATGGAGGTTACAGGTAAACTCATCAAGCTAAATGATTCAAAAGGTGTCGATATTTCTGCTATCTTTCACTGCGACGGTTTGATATTATGCACTACGACGGAAAGCACTGGACTTGTGGTTTGGAACCCGTGTACCGGTGAAATTAGATGTATCAAACCCAGAATATTTTACCGGTGTAATGATAGGTATGCTCTTGGTTACGGAAACAGCAAATCTTCTTGCCATAGCTACAAAATCTTGAGGTCTTGCTGTTATTACGTCGACCAGAACCTCAGCCTCATGGCTGCTGAGTTTGAGATCTATGACTTTAGCACTGATTCTTGGAGAGATCTTGGTGACATCACTCGTGACATGATCGTATATTCCAGTGGCGTGTCTTTGAAAGGAAATACTTACTGGGTTTCTGGATCTAAAGAAAAAGGTTTTTTCATGCGGTATTTTGATTTTAGCAAAGAGGTATTTGGGCGTCTCCCTCTTCCATATCAGAGTTTTAATGCTAACCATACCGCGGCTCTATCAGCTGTTGGGAACGAAAAAATCGCCGTGTTGCAACAAAAAATTCTTGCAATGTCAGATGAGATGAGGATTTGGGTCACCAATAAGATTGATGAGGCCAAAGACTTGTCGTGGAGCAACTTTCTCTTAACAGTGGATTATGGTAAATTTAATTTACCATGTCTAGTGAATGTGACAAGCTTCTTGTTGGACGAGGAGAATAAAGTGGCAGTGTGTTCTGACGTAGACACGAAAGATGGACTTAGGAGCAGAATCTACATTGTGGGAAAGGATTTCTATAAAGAAGTTTTTAAAGATACAAGGGGATCAGATAACAATTGGCCACTTCTCCTCTGTTATGTTCCTAGTTTGGTTAGCATTCAGGAAAATATACCCAACAAGGCAGAAGAAAATGAAATCAAAGGAGGTTAGTCAATTATTTTCTATTTAGTTTAGAAACACGAAGGAACTGGATGAAGTTTTTCACATGTCCTTCTTTTACTTTTGAAATTGGACGGTTGGTTTATTGATCTTTACACAAATACAGTAATGTTCTGCTTATATGTATCCACTTTCACATCATTTGATGGGTCGTCTTGGAGAGAGAATATCATCAGGTAAGTAGAATCTTTATTCAGTGAAACCATTTAATCACAACTATATATTTAAGATGGTTAATCTCCTGATCCCCATATTTTCCAACTACTCTATTGAAGTCTTGCAGTCAGCTTATAACCTCCACATAACCAGTGATTGGAACTTTGAGGAAAATCACTCTTTGTCAACTCCAATGTTAAATTCTACTATCTCAACAAACATCAGTTCATTCTTTATTTTATTTTGTTTTTTTTCAAAAAACAAACCAAAATATAGATCCTAGATCCTAAAACTTCCAAACCAAACTAAAAATCTTTTCGAGCGGAAATATTTTTAAAAATCCAAAAATCCCCAATTTCAAAAATCGGACCGAAACCAAACCGGTTAAGTGATTAACTGAATGTCCTACTCTAGTTCAAAGAAGAGAGACTTCAAGAAGCTAATGGACTTTTAAAGAAAAAAGAATGGGCTTTTTGTAAACAAACTATATCAAACTTTCAATAAAATGGTCGGATTTGTAACTGATGCCCTAATTTTATATACATTGATTCCCTCATACGCTGTCTTCCTCGAGCTACCAGTTCAGTAACAATGAGAAAGACGATGGTGATTTCGGATCTTCCACACGAAATAGAATCGGAAATACTCTCTAGGGTTCCGACCAAGTCTCTAGCAAAGTTGCATACTACATGCAAACGATGGTACGCTTTATTCAGAGATCCGAGATTCGTGAAGAAGAACTTTGGTAAATCAGAAAGGAGGTTGATGTTACATAGTAATTTCGGCGTTTATAAAATTACCGACGATCTCCATGGAATTCTCAACAGCGGTGATCCATCTCTCGAGTTTACAAGTAAACTTAGCAACCTAAAGATATCAGAAGATTTGACAATAACCAAAATCTTTCACTGTGACGGTTTAATATTATGCTCCACTAAGGAAAACACTAGACTCGTTGTTTGGAACCCATGTACCGGTCAAACCAGGTGGATCAAACCCAGCAAACGTTACCGTAGTGATGATTCGTATTGTCTTGGATACGTAAACAGCAAGTCTTCTTACCACAACTACAAAATCTTGAGGTATTGCTTTTATTACAACGACCAGGATGCTTGTGTTAGTGAATTTGAGATCTATGACTTTAGCTCTGAATCATGGAGGGTTCTTGATGACTACTGCACTCGTGAATGGGGCTTATTCTGCCATGGCATGTCTTTGAAAGGAAATACTTACTTTGTTGCTGGAGAAAAAGAAACAGGCTTTTTCATGCTGTACTTTGATTTCAAGACAGAGAGATTTGAGCGTCTCCCTCTTCCGTATCAGAGTTTTGATTCTGAAGATACCGCTGTTTTATCAATTGTTGGGGGAGAAAAACTTGCGGTGTTACATCAAAATATTCAATCGTTTTCAAATGAGATGAGGATATGGGTCACCAATAAGATTGATGAGGCCAAAGACTTGACATGGAGCAACTTCTTCTTAGCAGTGGATTATGATATATTTAACTTACCAAGTGTGAATAATGTGACAAGCTTCTTGTTGGACGAGGAGAATAAAGTGGCAGTGTGTTGTGATAGACACATAGATGATGAAGATAAGACCAGAATCTACATTGTTGGAGTTGATCTTTATAAAGAAGTTTATAAAGAGAGGACAAAGGGAGCTCATTTCAATTGGCCACTTCTCATCAGTTATCTTCCAAGCTTGGTTCATATTCAGGAAAAATACCCAAAAGACAAAAGAAAAGGAAACAAGAGGAGGTTAGTTAAACGAATTACTTAAGCTTTCTTATTGTTTTGGTGATGTTTCTTTGAGAGAGTTTAGTCAATAATTCAAGGGGTTGTTTCTATTTAGTTGATAAACAGAGTAACTGGATTAAGCTTTTCTCGTCCCTCTTATTTTGCGTTTGAATTTGGATGGTTGGTTTGATGATCTTTACACAAATATATTGTTCTTCTTATAGCCTTATCTCTTATCAGATGATTGATTTTTGGAGAGTATACATCAGGTAAGCAGAACCTTTAATCAATGCAACCATTTAACTACAACTATACATACAAGGGAAGCAACTTCAAATCTTTTTCTAACCATCCTAACTTAAGGACTGAACATGCTTTGATATTTGCAACGAAATGGTGATCAGTCATCTGAGAAAAACTCACAGTATAAACTCTAAACCTAAACCTACTGCAATATTGGATAATGATCGAACCATTGTGGTAGTGAGAGTAACAAGGGTTTCTCAACCATTTATATTCAGCTACTGAAATATCTGTCGGTAACACAAGACCAACGATACATTGAAGACTAATGCTACTATATCAAATGGAAAATAGAGGTGATGCTTTATTACATTGCGTTTCTTACAGTGACCTCAACATCTAAATAAAAGCACCATTCTGTGAAATCCAAATTACAAACAGAAATTCTTTTAAGTCTCCGATGGAATACACAGTGATTTGGGAATAAGTTTAGACAGGACGCTTATAGAGAGTGTATAACATTGCATTGACCATATATATTAGAGAAACTAAAAATCAATATATGAACCTTCATAAATCATACCCTGTTTCTTAAAATAGCATTAAAAAAAAAATGAAGACAGAAGCAGAAACAACTGGATCTTCTTTGGCACTTTTTGAAGTCCACTTCTTGTAGCAGCAACCTCAAGTTCTGTGACACAACTCTTTTTCGACTCTGAAGAATCCACATTGGCCAGTCCACCTTTGTTTTACTTTTACTCTTGTCTCTCTTTTCCTCCGAGTAATGCTTTTACTCTCGTTGGCTATTGACTCTGAAATAGTTGTACTTGCTAAATCTCCAACTAAGTTACACTTGTGATAGATCCAAACATCAAGCGTATGCTGCGTATCATCATCCACAATAACCACTCCACCCTCATCAGCCAAGCCCAAAACCAAATCAGGCGTCTTTTGTGAGAAGTTTGAAATCTATTTCTTGTAGCAAAAACCTCACGTCTTGTGACTCTAACTCTTCCTTGACTCTGAAGAATCCATAGTGAACTTCCTTGAGTAATTTCAGAACATTGGCCAATCCACCATTGTTTTTACTCTCGTCTCTCTTCTCCTCCGTGTAAGAATTTGACTCTTCTGGGCCATTGACTCTGAAAAAGTGGTACTCGTTAATCTCTACTAGGTTACTCTTGTGATGCGTCCAAACATCACTCGTATCATCCACAATAACCACTCCACGCTCCTCAGCCAAAACCAAATCAAGCGTCTTCACGTAAGGAGACTCGTCTCTTGTTATCACTCTATCACCAAAGTAGATTCTCTTGGGATCAATCAGCTTCAACAAGGATTCGGCGTATACTCTAGTACCCATTGTATAAACATACATTGTGAACAACTCGTTGGCTTCCTTCAAAAACTCGTGAACAAAAGGCCGTAGCTTTGTCAAGTAATCGCTGTCCAACTTCCACAGATCTTCCCTTGTAGTTGAACACGCTTCTTCGATTAGACACTTCTCTGTTTCGGAAAGAAGTGAAACCCTAATAGAGTGGAGAAGCGTGTGGTCCAAGTCGAGTACAAGGTTTAGCTTCTTCTCGTTGAGACAATAGAATTGCGTAGTAAAGCGCTTCGTAAACGCTGCTGCTTCGTGGCTTAGCTGCAAACCTTGAACGAGATAATCGAATGCTCTGCCATGGCGTTTGTTTACCGTCGATTTACAAGCGATGCAGACTCCGTAACGAACATACCAGTGACCGCAGCTACTACGAGATGACGAAAGTGACGAAGACGATTCGTTGATCGCCGGTTCGAATTCCATAGAAATGTTTTCAACTGCAAACATGATTTCTCTGATTGAGATAATCCTTCCTTCCTTTGATTTGAAAATCACTTAGCACTGATCAGATTGTTTTTGAGAACAGAAAACCACAGTAATCGAGCAAAACGAAACCCTAATTTGACAAGAAACTGACAGTAGAAACCCTAAACGAAACCCTAATTTTAAGGGTGTTTCACATTAATAAGATTAAAAACCACAAAAAATTGTAAACCGCGTGATCCAAATAAATTACCCTTTTTAAAATCAATTAATTGTGGTTTATTCCGTAACTAATAAATTAAGAACAATATTTATCTAAAATTCTACACATTTGAGATAAAATTATTAGATTTCTGATTTACCAATCTACACAATGATATGTCACCATCTGTAAGCAGATTATGACACGTTTTAACAATTTTACATGTTAATGTAAGTTATAATAAACTATCAAGATAATTTACTTATTTTAGCTAGGCAAACTAAACATCAAATAAAAAGGAAAATTTACAATAGTCTGAATTAACAAAAGAAGAAAAAAAAAGAAAGTAAAAGACAGATATACAGTATATGTAGAATTTCACTTTCTGAAATTTAAAGCATAATTATTTTTTTGAACAAAAAAGTAATAATTATTTATTGCTCTGTAACTTTCTGGTATTAGTAAAAATCTTAGTTGTCATGTTTTCAAAGATTTTTATTTATGTTTTACGAATTTACCTATGAAATCAATTAAAACCCTAACTAAGATTTTCGTTACCGTCGCTTTCTCCTAAGTAAGATGAGGTCAGAAATCACAAGAGAAACAAAGTTGCTCTTCGATCTTCCACAGGATGTGATAGAAGAGATATTCTCTAAGGTTCCGGTGACATGTCTAAGAAGAATACGATCTACTTGCAAAAGATTGTACGCTTTACTCAAAGATCGTGGATTCATCAGAAAACATTTTGCTAAATCAGCAAGGCAGTACCATGCTCTTATGCTAAAGAATTTTAGGTTTTATTCAGTGAGCTTCAATCCTAATGGAACTGAGATGGACGTGGCTTCCTTGTTTAATGGTGAACGTAGCCTAATCGACCCCTATAGTAGTTCAGAAGCTATTATATCTCAAGCCTTTCACTGTGATGGTTTATTGCTATGCACCACCAAGGAAAACCGATTAGTGGTTTTGAACCCGTTTTCAGGGCAAACCAAATGGTTGCAACCACAAAATCGTTGTAAGATAGATGAGGCCTATGTTCTTGGATACGACAACAGTGACTTGTGCCATAGCTACAAAATCTTGAGTTTTCCGGATCTATACGAACAAGAATTGGAAACTATCAAGAATGCAGGGAGGGATCTTGATGTCACTCCCGAAGGCGACTTAGAATTGAAAACCGATGATTTTAGCTCTAATTCATGGAGGAGAAATCTTGGTGTCACTCCCCACGGCGGCTTAGGATTGAAAATATATGATTTTAGCTCTAATTCATGGAAGAAACTTGATGTCATCACTCCCGAAGGTTGCTTAAAATCTTATGGTGTGTCACTGAAGGGAAATGCTTATTGGGTGTACATGTCTAAACGAAGAGGAGTCAACGACTACTCTCTACTTAGTTTTGATTTTTCAACAGAGAGTTTTCAACATTTGTGTGTTCCCTTTCATCAGGAAGCAGATTGTTTTGGTACTATGGCTCTCTCAGTTGTTAGAGAAGAACATCTTTCGTTGTTATATCAGAGTTGCGAGACTCTAAAGGTGGAAATATGGATGACCAAAGAGATTGATACAACATTTGTGTCATGGAAAAAGTTCTTAACAGTGGATTTAGAACCTCATCTACCTCATCTCCTTATGTTTTCGTGTCGCATGAGTTTCTTCATCGACGAGGAGAAGAAAGTTGCCGTGTGTTGTGACAGAGATAACAAGGTACACGTTGTTGGAGAAGATGAATACAGAGTATCTTCTGGTTTTTATTTTCTAGATTTTGAAGGCATAACATGTTGCCTGACTGTCTTTGGTTATGTTCCAAGATTGGTTTGAATCCGGCAATGTAATTCTTTTTTGTTTCCTTTGTTATGTCCCTAGGCTATTGTGAGACCAGTTTTTATTTTATCTTTAAAATCTCATCCGTGGCTTCTTTCCTAGAGCTTATAAGATAAAAGTTAATTATATGCTTTTCTTTATCAATTGAAGCGAAGGTGACTAATTTAAGGCCCCAAAATGTTTCTTTTGCATTTTTGTATCCATGTTATAATAGTTAGAATCTTTATAACATGGAAACGTGAACGAAAACAAACAATCGGAGCCTATGTTATGGTTCAACTTGCCCAGTTTTGAATCTGAATAGTTTTACTCATTTGTTGTGTTTTAGTAAACGTTGACATATAGATATGAAGATAGATAATGATGGCATCTTTAGGATCTAATTAATAAATTAAGATGCAGAATGAGCATTTAAGGATAAGATATATCCATATGAAGACATCTTGTGTGTCTCTAATAATAATTGCACACTGCTTTTTTTTGGCTAAAGTGTACTGATGCAGTGATGCTCTTATAAGAGCAAACTAGAGAGAAGTAAGTTTGCAATGCTTTTGTTTTTTTGGTCCTGAGACACAATATTGGCATCTTCTTTAACAACGTTGTTATTGTCACATCTAAATATGATTTCAAAAAGAAAAGAAAAACTTAACATTCTTGTTAGGTATAGTCTTTTTTTTTTTTGTAAAAAGCCAAATACAAAACATATTTTCACATTAATCTTACCTCTTTGGTAAAAGAAAAGTCTATCAAACGGATCAAACTAGATGCGCACATCCATGAAAACATTGAAGATTAAGAAAACGCAGTCAAGTTGGGAAAGCATAAGTAGATTAAAACAAATAACATTTTTGAAAATCGAAAACTCAGATGCAACGAATTTGTTTTGGTAAACCGGTTAGATAAATTTTGGTCCAAACAAACCAACCATTTAGAGTGTTAGCTGATAAGTACATTACTTGTGTATCAAAATTATACCTAAATAAATCTTCATTGCTTTGTTTCACAGGAGAAGACACGAATTCTCACTTTTTCTTCGCCTGATCTTCACTCTTCTTCGATTGTATAAGCTCTTCTTCTATCTAATCCTTGTTCTGCGATTGTTCTAAATATTTGATCCTGTTTAGGTTCGATTTCGTGTTCCATCATCGTCTTCTAGGGTTTAACTGATCGCCTTGATCTCCAATGCTTCGATTATATATTATTCGGCTAGTTAGGTTTCGGTTTTTGGTTCAGTTTTGATCCAGTTTCCTCCATAGTTGTGATAATGAGTTTTAATCGTTGTTTCATTGCTTTTGTATCTGCTTTCTCCAAGTTGTTAGTGTTAAAGCCCTAATTAATATCTAACATACTGTTGCTTTCTTTCTTATGTAAAATCAGGTCAGAAACCACAAGACAAACAAACAAGGATGTTTACCGATCTTCCACGAGATTTAGAAACAGAAATACTCTCAAGAGTTCCCGCCACATCTCTACAAAAATTGAAGCCTACTTGCAAACGGTGGTACACTTTATTCAAAGATCCGGAATTCCTCAAGAAGCATGTGGGTAGAGCGGAAAGGGAGGTGATTTCGCTGATGAGTCTCAGGGTTTATTCACTTAGTGTTAATCTCTCTGGAATCCACAGCAGCGTTGAAATGACAGGTATGTTAAACAGTCTCAAGGATTCTGAAGATGTCAAAATATCTGACATCACTGAGTGCAACGGTTTATTATTGTGCACCACCGATGACAGTAGACTTGTGGTTTGGAACCCTTATACTGGTGAAACCAGGTGGATCCCTTACAAATCCAACTCACCTTATGAAATGTACCAGAAGTTTGTTTTGGGATACGACAACACCAATAAATCTCGCTATAGCTACAAAATCTTGAGGTGTTACCACGGCTTGATCGACTTTGGTTATGAGTTTGAAATCTATGAGTTTAACTCTCATTCATGGAGGAGATTTTATGACAACTCTCCTAATTGTTCCTTTGAATCTAAGGGCGTGACACTGAAGGGCAACACTTACTGGTTTGCTTCAGATACTGAAGGCCGCCACATCATACTCAGGTTTGATTTCGCAACAGAGAGATTTGGACGTCTCTCTCTTCTTTATCAGAGTGGTGGTTATGTTGATAATGTTGTGGAAACTGGGGTTTTATCGGCTGTTAGAGAAGAGAAACTTGCGTTGTTATATGAGAGGTTTGATGAGCTGAATGATTCATCAGAGATGAAGATATGGGTGACGAATACTAAAATCGTCGAGGCCAAAGACTTGTCGTGGAGCGACTTCTTGGTAGTGGATTCCTCTAAATTTATGGTAACAAGGATGACGAATGTGATGAGTTTCCTGGTGGACGAGGAGAAAAAAATGGTGGTGGTTTGTGATACAGACATTGATCAACATATGAACAGATTTTACATTGTCGGAGAGGATATATACAAAGAAGTTTATAAAGATATTGCACAGGGATGGTTTTCCTATTGGCCACTTCTCATCAGTTATGCTCCAAGTCTGGTTCAAATTCAGCAAGGTAAAGTGATTCCCGGAGGCAAAAGAAAAAGGTGATTAGTCAATTTAACTAGATCACTAGGGTTGTCTCTGTTTAGTTTATAAACAGATTTCCTTTGTTTATCTCTTTAGTCCTCTTTTGCTTTTGGAACTAGGTTTTGGTGATCTAACTCAAATGCTTTCTTTATGTGTGGTTTTTAGTCACTTTCACATCAAAAGAGCAATCCAATTATGATTTTTTCATAAATATGTGTGAGTATGTAAATACCAAAGCTGAAGAGATGAATGAAAAAAGTAGAGAGGGATAATTAGACTGGTGAATATATCATCACATATACAACCTTAATTAGTGGTACTTGAGACAAATATATATCTCTTGGAGAACACACAACAAAAATGACAAAATATCATTGAAACTTACATTTGTAGAATAATCAATATTGGATATTGCAAATCGATCATTTACACACAAAAATATAAAAACACAAAAGCTGAAGATTGAAGAATATAGTTTGGTAGTAAAGACATATGTCTGATTATTTTAGGACTAAAGATATGATGCAAACTATCATACTTTAAATACTATAATTTATTTATACTTGTAAATTAATTAAACTATATAATTGAAGCCCCACTTCCGCATACATGCAAAGTATGAGAATTTATTCTCACTCTCAAAAGGAGTTCTTCACTTTTACAGCCACGCATCCATCGGTCGGTCACCGATGCATTTTCTTTAGAGAGTAATGTTATTTTAAATCTCGTATCGATCATATTGTATGTAAGCTATATACGAATGTGTACGTACTTGTTAAGAGCATGTTATAATTTATATACACGAGAGGTTGTACTTGTAAATCCCCATTTCTTAGCTACTTCCTATATTCTCGATTTCTTTTTTCTTTTTTTTTTTGAATTTTATGTTAAATTAAATTCAAAAAGAAATGGCCAAAGTTGTTACAACAAGTGCTACTGAGAGTTTAAGATTTTTAATCTAAATCACAATAAGACTTTATGAAAGAGTTTCCTCGCTTAAGATATTATATTCTCTCTTTCTACCTTCCTATAAATATGTGACCTTAAATGTATACATATGTTCCAAATAGTGATTTTACGTATAACTATAAGATATATCGAGATGGGTAAGAGCAAGAAAATGTCAACATTATCAGTGATAAGAGCTTTATTACCGTGCTGTTCGAACAGTGGAGATGATTGGAGCGACGAAGGAGTGATCATAAGGTCAAGAATCATGACCAGTGATGAAGATGGTCGGCTTTGGATCGCTGAGCCAGGGGTCGATAGACGAGCCACTTCTTATATCGCTAGGTTCTACGAAAACCGAGTTTCTGATCCTAACTACAAAACCCTCTCTCCTTGAATTGTTTTCCATGCGCTTCCTTGTCTCTTTTTTCTTTTCTTCATGTTTTGTATTCCTTCGCTCTTCATGTTTTTTTTTTATATATCTTATGTAAAGTTCATGGTAAAATAATAACTTATTCCACCCTGTGTTTGTTAGAATTATGTTTTAGTTTCTGTTTGTTGATATATATGAGATTTAGAAGGAGTTGACTTCCACCGTCTTTAAAACAAAAACAAAATCATTCTAGTTATTTTCTCATAGATGTTTTCATTTTTAGAGTTACTTGATTTTTACTTCAAATTTCTTTTTTTATTTCTTTTTTTTGTCATCATTTTTACTTCAAATTTCATTATATATCATCACATATAACTACTTTATCTAAAGTTCCTAATTCGATGACAAAGAGAGAGAAGGTTGTATACACAAGAAAATGAGAGAAATTGTAGCCAAAACATCTCTATTATCCTATGTACAATTTTATTTTTATTCCATTTTCGAGTTTGTTTAGCCTTCCAATTTCATAAAAGAGAAAACAACCACATTTCTTATGGGAAAAAATGAAAAAGGAGAAGATGCTAAAACTGTTTTAAAATTAAATAGAAATCCTTAGCCTTAGGCCTGGCTAATTCTGTAAATAGTTAAAAAGCCCATGGGCTTTCTTTTGCCGGTTTAAACCATTTTGAGAAACCTTTATCCCTTATTTATTTGTCGGCGTAACAAGTCCACACTGGACCTTTACTTCAAGTACAGTACAGTAAGAATCACCAACAACCATAGAATATCTTATAATAACTTTATTGTTTTGCAGAAAATGCGAAATAGAAGTCATTAGTCAAAGTTAATTGAAATATTTAATCTTAAAAACTACAAAAAAACGTTACAGAAACATATTATTTCAAAGGAAAAAGTGGAAAGTGTGAAGGAGAGAAAAAGGGGAAAGAGGAAGTCAGAGTTGGGGAGCCACCGGAAAAATTCGTACAAAGTCACCTAATTTACGGACCGACCAAACCGCCACTCTGTTTTCATCAGTCAACTTACTAACAAACAAACAGTTTAGCTATCATTTTTCTACTTCTTCACTCTTTTGATTTTTCCATTTCAATTTCTTGTTTTCTAAAACGTTACTTCTTGTAACAGTATTATTGAACTCACCGACTTAAATTTTTCAGAAAATATCGCTAACACCCATCCGGTCAAAATTAGAACGGTCTGTCCGCTGCATTAGGAATAGAACAAGTTCAAAATTATGACTATCCAATTTTTTGTATCTTTTTCAAACATAAATTTGAAACTGTATATTAATGAACAAAACTAGAAATCTAAGTATATTCGAAGATTAGTTGGTTCAGTTCAGTAATCCAAAATATAAGCATGCTTACTCTTTTTACAGTTTAAAATTTAACCATTTGACATCTACCAAAAAAATCCATATAATCATCCACTTTTTTGGGTATATTAAAACATCCATATAATCATCAGGATTCGAATTCTGTAAATTGCAGGAATTTAATTTGCCTTGTTTTTTTCTTTAAATTGTCATGACGGATTTTATAATAGGTAAAGAAAAGTAATAGTAGAAGAAAGAAACCACATCTATAAGTTATGACCAATTATTAACCCCAAAAAAAGTTATAACCATTTGATTAAATCCATCGTGTCTCGAGGGTACCTCCGAATGTGTGATCATAGAACCACGAACCAAATCATGTTCTACAAATATTTATATATTAACTTTTTTCTCCATATAAATATCAAATTAAAAAGTTTTCGAGATAGAGAAAATAATTACGCACCAATGAGCAGGGTCCGTTGGCTGTCATGTGGGATGCTATAAACAAATTTAAAGAGGGGAGTCAGATTTGTTTATATTTTGCAGAAGTTATATACATATCTTATATATATAAATTAAAACAACAGATTCTATTGTAACGAGAAGATGATACATGCACTGCCACGGTTCCTCTCATGCAGAAGATGCTTTTTAAAGCATTTATTAATTTTAAAATCAACATCAAAACAACAAAATTAAAGCATAACTTTGAAGCTACGTTAATTTTACTACTTATTAGTAATGTGTAGGGTTCCCTTTTACTTAAACTAAAGATAAATGTATCGTATATATGCAAAAAGAATCTTGTAATCTGGTGCGTGGACACGACTAATTTTGATTATCAAAGAAAGAAAAGATTGAGTGCAAGTAAAAAAGAGGAAGAAAGTTTTGTGCAATGCAAAACTATTGTTAGTAATTTATTTCAAGAGACTTTTTGTGTACTTTAATAGATCAACTGAATAAGTATACGTAGTGATATATACTTGTAAGAAAAATATATTATATATTAATAATTTAACAAAAAATTATAAAATTATAAATACAAAGAGATGTATGAAAAGAGAGTATAGGAGATAGAGAAGCAGAGAAACATGTGGAATTCACATGGGCTATTGCTGACCAATCTGTGCCCACCTCAATCCCCTAAGCCATATTGGTCCTTTAAATTTTTTACATTTATTCATAGCCACTAAATTTGATTAACTAACTTAACATGCATTAGTTTTTTTTTTTTTTTTTTTTTTTTTTTTTTTTT
>Ga0041059_1000070_pt1 | contig 51990 bp, 31 predicted proteins | sample AraColnosormetaG_FD_56232 | JGI IMG/M metagenome (GOLD analysis project Ga0041059, IMG submission 56232) | Arabidopsis roots microbial communities from North Carolina, USA - Col MF nosort | ecosystem: Host-associated > Plants > Roots > Unclassified | place: USA: North Carolina | collected...
CCCCCCACCCACGACTTAAGCCTGCCTTCTTGATTTGTTGTCTCTCTCTCTCTGTGTGTCTCACACACACAATTAGGAAGACAGTACGGGTCGGGTGAATGTAGTGGGAGCTGAAGGTGCTCTAGGTTTTAATGAAATTGTAAGACCGTATGAAGTAAAATCACTTGGTGAATCCTTCAAAAGTCTTTGTTCACCCAAAGAAGGCTCTAAGGTTCTTTGTTCCTTCATTGTTTTCTCCTTCTCTGTTTTGTTCCCTAGAAAACCTCTAATTCCTTGTGTTGAAAGTTGAAACCAACAACGTGATGTTTTTCTTTAGGTTATCTTTGGGCAGGCTCTTAAAGTTGGTACCTCTTTGACTTTTGTTGGTGAGGTAAAGGAAGTGTTCCTTTTGACTTGTTTCTTTATTCAGGAAATGTGGATCCTGCAAGAGTGGCGTTTTAGCGGTTAGTTCAGTTACATTTTTTTCCCTCTTCTGTTGTACTGTTGTATAGGCTGTTAGAGACAAAGCTGGTAATCTCATGATTCAAAAATCCAAGGAACAGTCTTTAATAGTGTTTAGTGAAGAGAGCTCCTTTGATGAGATGGTTAATAACATGAAGTCACAGTCAGAGTAAGGACAGACTCATGTTTTTTTGTTATACACTTACTTTGGGAGGTGAGGTGATGAATCATATTTTGTTGTGTTATTTTTGCAGGCTTTGTGTAATACTCGCCAAGATCTTCGGATCTATTGCTGTGGCTATAGCCGTCGTGTACGGTGTGGATTATGCAAGAAAGGTTTTGTTACCATTCGTGTGGAAGAAAAAGGACTTAGGTGACAGCAGTTCACAGAATGGTAGCTCAGACAGCGAAGATACCGACATCAGTGATTTCTAGGACTTTCTGGCAAGAAAAGTCTCAGGGAGAAGAATTACGCAACGAATTGATTTCACAAAACACACTTGTAATCTGTGTTTAGGCAAATCTTAACGAGTATTTGAATCTAATCAAGTAATCATGTCTACAATTTGTATGGTGAAACTTTTTTATACAGTTTTGTTTATTTGTTTTTTGTACGTTGGATTGAGATTACGGGCAAGCTTGGTTCAGATCGAGCCGGGCAAGACTGTCTCTGGTTTTAGTTAACCTGGTCCTAAATCCTAATCATTTTCTAAATCAGTAGGTAAACACTAGAATAATTGTAGACTAGAGCTATGTTTTTTAGTTTTCTCAAAGGTGTTCTTATTGGCCTTGAAATGCCAACAAAAGCCCAATTAAAGTTGAAACTTTCGTGGGAATGGGATGCTTGGTATAATGGTAGCAAAGTTACAATTTTATGAATCAATTAGTTCACAATTTTATTGGTATATACTTTTAAGTATATGGTTTTACGACTTTATAAAAAAGCAAAAAGTATAAAAATTATTTTTGAAATGACTATTTCTACAAAAAAAAGCATAACAGCTTTTATTGGCTTTGATGATGTCATTATAATTTTTAGTAACAAACCTCGAAAAAACACAATGTTGTGTTATTTCCGTAACTAATTGTCTTTTCATTACGTGAAATATATCTTACCATTAATTATTTACAAATTTTAGAATTAGATATGTAATCTTTACAATTTTCTATCAAAACAAAATGTCATTTTGCCATCCTTTCCCATAATAATTAGTACTACTATTCAACTACTTCAATATTATTACGTATAAATATTCTGATTGGCGAACAGTATTGACCATAAATAAAACGTCAGCTAGTTGTCTTGTCAAAACTCAAATCCCACCGACGTAAAAAGAAGAATCATAAAGACCAATTAAAGAGTGAACCAGTTAGTAATTAAGGACATGTCCAAATCAAACACATTAAACCCACTAATGATAAAATAATAATCCATTAAAATAAGCGATCAAGGAGGAGAAATTAACACAGAAGGGATGAAAATGAAATTGGAACTAAATTATAGTATTATCTCAATTAAGGATATTAGTTAATTAGTTAGTGATAAAACTTTTTATTATTGTTAACCCAAGTTTTAAAATGATAACGAGTAACACCAATCCCTTCACAGAAGACTCTTATCTCTTCTCTAAGCGCTCTCTTATCCTTCAACGTCCATCCCAACTTCGCCGCGTAATCTTTCATCGCCTCTCTCTGCTCCGCCGTGAACTTTGACTTCCTCCGCCTCTGCACCGTCATCTTCTCTTCCGTCGAAGTCTCCTCCGTGTCATCCTCCTCCTCCTCATTTCTTTCCTCAGCCGTTTTCCATTTCAGCCTCGCCAGCTGCTTCACGCGCCTTAAGCTCGTGAACGGGAAGCGCGTGTGATTGATTTGAGGAGAAGATATGACGTCTATACGACGGTGGTAGCTGCGGTGGCAACCACAGGCGACGCAGAGATCGCCGGTGGATGGTTGAGAGTATTCACGGCAGCCATCGATGGCGTAAGAGCCGAGCTTCGCGGCGTGGTTGCGCATGCATTCTCTGTAGACACAAGTACTCTGCATCTTCTTGGCTCTCTAATTAGAAGAGAGAGACTTTGTTTTTTTTTGAGTAATGATTTTTGCGTTTAGGGTTTGTTTTGGAAGAGTTTGGTTTTGGGTTACTTAAGTTATGATATGGTGTTTTTTTGTGTCAGAAAGAGTTGGGAGTTACAAAAAGAGCAAAAATTATTGTTACTTACTTGCTTTAAGATTTTGTACTTACGTGTTTATTAGTTGTCATAATAAATGTGAAAAACCCACTTTTTGAACTGTTTCACTGGCTTTGCTTTTCTACACATCCATAATTTCGTATCCTCTCAGCTCATAAAGTTGTCATCTCTACCCATAGTTAACTCTTTCAATCCATTGGGTTAAGTGTAGTAGCAATAATGAGGAATAAGAAAACTAAACCACTTTTTGTAAAACTATAGCGGCTAATTAGTACTAGTAAACTAGTACTAATATATTAGTAATAAGTTTTTAATATAGGTATAAACAAATTTAATAAGTTTGGATTGTATAGAGGTCACATGTTTCTAAATAAGTAGAAGTATTTTGATTTATAAAAGTAAGATTTAAGAAACTAATTTTGTAAAATTGAGAAATATCAATAATATATTGTAACTAAAATGAAACTATAATTAAGAAGCAAAGATCAAAAGTTTTCAAAGAATCTGATTTTATTGCAAAAAGAAGTCTGAAACGCTTTCTTTTAAGAGGTTTAGCAAAAAAGCAATTGTGTGACCCACGAGTTGACTATTCACTATCGTATATGTTCATTTGCCTACTTTATGTTTTGTGTGTAATTTAGCAAGCTAAACGATTATTTTACGGCTTAACGATATCAATCACACCATTAATAATTAAGATATGTATATTTCCATATTGTACAAACAAAGTCATAATTTGACTTGCTCAAACCACATACATTATATACGATTACAACACTACTACACTAGAAAATTGCCTCAAAACAAAATCAACGAAACATATAGAAAAGCCAACCAAACAACACTTATCTAATGAACTTATTACGTAATCAATCGAGTTAAACTGAAAAATGGAAGATAATAATTTAGTAACGACATCAAAAATATCTTTTTTTATTTTGGTCAAAACTGAGATTTCTTAATTTTAGCTTATCCTTATCTAATTCGTTTTAAACCAGCAAAGAATTGACATCAAAGAAAACAAAACACGGTTTAAAATGAAAATTATAAAGCGCGAAATAGAAACTAACAATTTGAAACCACACACATTAGTCGGAAGATGAAGCTTTGGAAACGCGCCGCCGTAGTTCTCAAAGACGGACCTAGTCTCATCGCGGCTGATGACATTCTCACAGCAGCCGTTGTGAAAGCTACAAGCCACGACGAGCTCTCCATTGATACAGAGAGCGCTCAATTCATCTACCGTCACGTTCTCTCTAGCCCGTCAAGCCTCAAGCCTCTCGTAAGCTTAATCTCGTCTCGCGTGAAACGCACGCGAAGCTGGGCGGTTGCTTTAAAAGGCTTAATGCTAATGCACGGCTTCTTCCTCTGTAAATCAACCGTAGCAGAATCGATCGGACGGTTACCTTTCGATCTTTCGAGTTTCGGCGAAGGTAATTCACGGATTATGAGCAAATCCGGTGGGTTTAATCTCTTCGTACGTGCTTATTTCGCGTTTCTTGATCGAAGATCGATTCTGTTTCACGATGGGAATCGTCATCGATACAACGAAGAATCATCGGTTCTGATTCGACTTGTGATTATTCGTAAGATGCAGATTATTGTTGATTCTTTGATTAGAATCAAACCGATTGGTGAAAACATGATGATACCTGTGATTAATGAAGCTATGGAGAATGTGGTTAGTGAGATTATGGAGATTTACGGTTGGATTTGTCGTCGTATTGCTGAAGTTTTACCTAACGTGCACTCCAAGATAGGTAAAACAGAGGCAGACTTGGCGTTGAAGATTGTTGCTAAATCCATGAAGCAAGGAGGAGAGCTAAAAAAGTATTTTGAGTTTTGTAAAGACTTGGGAGTTTCTAATGCTCAAGAGATTCCTAATTTCGTAAGGATTCCTGAAGCGGATGTGATTCATCTCGATGAACTCGTAAGGACGGCGATGGAGTCGTCTGAGGAAAGTGCGGAGAGAACAGAGATTGCTGAGGAAGAAGAAGAAGAAGAGGAAGAGATAGAGACGAAGCTTTCTGATTTGATAACACTTGATCATAATGAGGAAGCTCCTGCCTCTCCTCCGAGAGTTGTTGTCGTTGATATTCCAGACTTAATTAGCTTTTAACTATGATTATATTCTGTATTAATTTCGATTGTTGTTATTGTTCATATGGTACACATTCAAATTAATTTCGCGCTTGGGACAAAGCTATACTTCCTTTAGTTAATGATTATTCAGACATCAATTCTAGTATGTTTTTCAACTATATATAAGTACAAATAAAGGTAATCTGAAAAATAAAAACATTTAATTAAAAGAATATCTGTTACAAGTCAGTAAAATGTTTATAAAAAGATAACAAAAGGAAGAAAAAAAAAAAGTACAAAAAAATAAATTTCCCTGCAGATTTTTTCTGGGTCAATTGCAAGAATATCACTTTTTCAATAAAATATTAAGAAAGTAACACCATAATACTCATAATGTAGTAAGTAACCATGTTGATGAGTGGAAATACAAAACTATCCTCCAAAGCTTGAGATGCATAATTGAGGCAAGGTAAGTGTGGGTATGACGTAGCATAACTAGAATCAACCTGGATTAAAATATTTTATCACTATTTGGTTTTGAAATCAGAGTTAGATTATACCATATGAAAGTGTAAATAATATAGAATTCACAAAATATATGTACGATCTTTAAAAATTAACATTTGAATATATCCAAATAATTTTGTTTTTACATTAATTTATGAACAATACTTGGATTTAGGGGCAAACCCTTTTATCATCCTCTTTTATTAGATGTCATCTAATAAATAAATAAAAATAATTTAATTATAAAATCTAAACTTTAATAATTATAGTATATATCCAAACCATACATAATCTAGTTTAATTACAAAATCTAAACCCTAATTCTCTTTTGTAAACCCAAACCGACATTTAAACGAGTTTAATTGTAAAATCTAATCTCTAACCATATTTTCAAAACCCAAACCGATATTTAACTTTGTTTAATTATAAAATCTAAATCTGTTTATAAACCCCAACCGACATTTAACCTCATTTTTTTGTAAAATCTAAACTTGATTATAAACTCAAACCAATATTTCACTATATTTAATCATAAAATTTAAACCCTAATCATATTTCATAAATCAACTTATATATAATTTTGTTTTGGTGGCATATTAGATTTTCTAATTAAATGATTTTTTTTATTTGGTGGCAAATTCTTATTAGCTGAAATTAAAGAGATTGAATAAAAAGGGTTCAATCCAAGTTTCTTTAATTTATTAATCTTTTCAATCATAATTAATACTTAATCAAACCAACTAGTTTTACCGTATAAACGTAAATTGTATGGCAGCAAAATAGAATAGTACAAATACAGTTACAAGTACTCTTAAGCAGATCTAGAATCAGTATTATTATTAAGGTTAGAGTTTGGTCAAGGAGAATAAATAGTGGTCATGTGAGAATAAAGCTGAAGAAATCCTGAGATATATTGGGAAAAAAAGAGAAGAGAGTGAGGGTGAAAACAAAGAAGAAAGATAAAAAGTGTATGTGATATTTATATAAGGGGTACGATGGTCTATATTATAGAATATACACAGAATATCACATACATTTTTTGTTTTGGTTAGTTACTTAATTAAAGTTTTTTTGTATGTTATAGATGCAAATTTCCCATTTTTTCTCAGACACCTTCTTCTTCCTCAGACACACAGATAGACAAACAAACAAAAAACAAAGCAAAAGTGTGATAAAAAAAAGTGGTAAAGAAAACAGAGAACTCTGCTTCCAAACCCTACAACGAAGATGGTTTACCTGAAAACAGAATCGAACTCAGATTGCAGACAGAATTTTTGAAAAGGTCACAGATTTCAGATTTGTTGTATATACATACACCATCATTGAGAGATTCCATCCCGGAAGAGAAACACTCACTTGTTCTGTTTTACTAATCAAGCAACTAATCATCTGATTGTGACGAACTTGTTAGTTCCATGTCTTGCCCAATGGCTCTTAAGATCAATCGGATTCCCAAAGTTAAACCCATCAGAAGCAAGTTTCTCAAGAACCTTCTTAAACGCGCCTTGACTCATCTTCCTTCCCGAGATCCTCGCTCCACGGCGTTTAGTACTCATTGGTAATGGATGCATTGAGATGTTTGTGGTACAACAAGCAGACTGCCAACCGCCACATCCCCAACGGTAGCATTGCTGAGGAGCTCCAGTGCAAGTGCAGATAGGAACAGGAAGACCCGAAATGTCCATACTCACTCCATTGATCACCAAGTCAACACTTTTCTTAGCGGGTTTAACTCGAGTAACATTCGTGTTGTTGTTGTTGTTGTTGTTACTGTTCTCATCCTTTGGTTTCCTTGGCTTCTTAGCCTTTGGAGTCGAGCCAGCTTTTGCATTGGTCTTTCTCTTCTTAGTCTGAACAACAATCTCTTCTTCCAACTTAACCGGATTCTCCTCGGTTTGAAGATGATGATGGAGATTCATCTGCATCGACGGAGCAGACGAAGTTTCGGGAAGGACATTACCGTAGTTAGGAGTGGCTGTTGTAACAGGCAACATATTGAAGAACTTATCCTTCTGTTGGTTAATCCAATTGTAGCTCATGTGGATAGGAGGCTCTTGGTGGTGATATGACCCGTTAGGCCCCATCATTAGATTCGGATCCCGCCCAGGTAAAAACGGTTTAGTGTTCCGATCAATGGTAGACATTAGCTGCAAACCGAGATTACCTTTAAAGGTAGCAGCAGCTGGTTCATAGTAACCCCAATTACGAAACCCATCGTCATCCATTTCAAAGATCTACAAAAAACATCATTACAAAACAAAATTCAACTACACATAACAATTAAGAGATTCAGATCCAAATTCAGACAGAACCAATCAAACTCAAGAGTTCTCTGTCCTAAATGCACAGAAATACACAAAGATCTATATCTGAATTAAGCTAAACATTTCTATATTTTCAGCAACAAACAATGTAATTATGATTCAATAGGAAAAAGATTAGATCTTGGAGATACCCAGAAACAAAAATAAGGTGAAATGGATAAAGATGAATTCCTTTAGGGAATTGCAACACCATTAGACATTTTTGACCAAAACCCACATGCAGATCCATAGATCTGGGAAATCCAGAGCAAGATCTAATGAAACAAGACATGAATCAATGGTTTCCAAAACCCAATACTAAGAAATGGAGAAAAGCGAGGTACAGTACACACAAAAAGGACCCATTGTAATATAGAAATTGGAGAAAGAGAAAGGGAGAGAGATGATGTTAGTTAAGATGGGAAATGGATTAGGAGAGAGAAAACTTACATGAGAGAAGAGGGGGTTAAACAAAAACGGGGGACTCTTTAAGGGAATTTTTTTGCCCTTCTGGTGAGAGAGGAAAGAGAAACCTGAGAGAGATTGGGGAAAGAGAAGACGCAAGGAAGAGAGAGGAGAGAGACTTTTTATGAGAAAGAAGATAAGAAAAAAAAAACACAAGAAGAGAGAGAGATCTCAAAGATAGGGAAAGACAGCGTTTTTATTTTAAGTCCCCGACTCGGAAGAGACAACCCTAAAAAATTGTTCTATTTTAAAAAAAGAAAATATCTTCTTCTCACAATAATATAAAAATATCTAAAGGGCTTTCTATGAAGACTTTACCTTTTTTACGTTTGGTAAGTGAACGATCACAAACTGATTAAGAAAGCCATTTGAGAAGAAGACAAAAACCAAAGCCCACTCTTTTTAGTCTTTTAGACATCTTTTTTAAAGCCTAAAGAGATTTCTTGGAAACAAAGAAGATGATGAAGAAGCCAATTAGAGACTTATATTGTACAAAACAGATGGTAAAAACACAACCACATTGGTTAGCACACTAATGGTCAAATGAATTATACTAGTGGTAGAGGTAGACCATTATGGAAATGTATAATTTTTAAAATTCAGTGTTTCCAATGTGAGAGAGAATGTTCCAAGTCTCATATTTTATACATATTGCATTGTGCTTATAGTCAGAGCTTGTCCCTCACAAACATTCCATTACTGTTTTCTCTACCAATCTAAACAATAGCCAGAACTGCTCATTCATATTCATAATAATTACCAAAAGAGATTCAAACAAAACCACTCATCAGCATTGGATCTAAACTTCATCAATCGATAAATTCTTGGCTGCTCAATTCAATCCTCTTCTCAATCGGACTACTCATCATCTTGATACTCTTTCTCTTGTTGAACTTGTTAGATCCATGGCTTCTCTCTGCAGAACATTGCCTCAAAAACTTGCGGTTTTCTCTATCCAGCTCTCTGTTTTGCTCGCTCACAAGTTCAACTTCTTGCTCTGCTTTAGCAAGATTCATAATGAGACATTCTTTCTCCTTTTCAATTCTCTTCACCATTGACACTAAAGACACAAACTTTTGCGTCGTTGGCTTTAACTGATCCCATTTCCTCAACAAAGTTTCACAACATTTGTCTTCTTCACTATTAGCCTCCAAGAAGATACGCCCCAATGATATACTCTCATCTTTACTAACGAACGATGCCAATATTGAATCAACCAAACAATCTTCTTCAGATTCGATCCGGCTCTTGATTTCATCAGACATTTTTCTAACTTCTTCCTCCAATTCACGAACCCTAGATTCTGCTTCTCTAGCCCTTTCGTCAGTTTCGTTCCCGAACTCCATGAGTGATTCACGATCTTGATGATAAAGAAAGCATTCTTTTTCCCACTTCTTACACTGATTCACCAAATCCTCGCGCTCGCTTCCCAATTTCTGATTCTCTTCGACGAATTTCTTCAGCGACTGGGCATTCATACTCGCTTCGGATCTAACGAGATCGATTACTTTTTCTTTCTCTTTCAATCTCGAAACCAGAGATAGATACTGTTCACGGAGACGACGCTGAGATTCTTCCGCCGTGTAGAGCTTTTTCTGGAGAACGTCCATGGATATCGGAAGCCCTAAAGAGTGATCGATTGTCTCTTTGATAAAGTCATCGACTTCTCGCGAGAGATCCATTTAGAATCAACAAGAAATCGCAGACAGAGTTCGCTCGCTGAAGAACTCTAGGGTTTCTGAATTCCAAAGGAGGAGGATTCGAATTTCAAAATTGAAATCAGTGGCACTAATTATTGGTCAATGAAACCATTTATAGTTGGGCCGAGATTTTGGCCCATTAAAGAGCTAACACTATGTCCTTGTATGTCGGTGGTATCAACCTTGGATCTTTCAATTGGATCCAAACAAGTACAAAAATATGCAATTTACTTCAATTTAGCTCTCCAATATTTATTTAGTTACATCTTCAAATTATTATTTTTATTGTGCAGTATAGACTGAAGATATATATGAAGGAGAAAATATGTGTGTTTTGAAATTTATTAGATACAAAGAAACTCGAATTCAAAGGTATTGATAGTCTTTTACAATAGGTAAAATATATAGAAAGGATACAAGTAATTTAATTTCTGTAGCCCAAAATAAAGAGAGAAGAAGAGAGACTCTCGCTAAAACCTCTAATGAGAAGAGATGCTTCTTTAGAAAATAATCAGACATTGTCTTTGTGTCTCTCTTCTTTCTAACAACCTATCTCTTTATCTTCTTTGTTCTAAGCAAAATTCGTAAGAAGGCAGAAGAAGAAGAAGGAAATCAACATAAGAAGATTGGTGTACAGACCTTCTTACTCGCATTTGATCGACCGGTAAATGTGACGGACAAAGAGGAGGGCTGCGCGGAAGCCAACTGTTCCGAGCATTAAGAAGAATCCGTAGCAAATGCAAGCCATGTATCCGAAGAAAAACGAGGTTTGCATAAAACCCGACATGTCTGATCGTGCGTAGTAATAGTATAAGCAGTATGCGTAGATAAACAAACCGGTCGATCCACCACATAGGAATGATCTGCAATAGAAATTTGTAGAATCAGACTCAAGTTCTCATGGTCAGAGAGAAAAGAATAGAGACGATTAGCTGAGTTTAACGAACCTCCACCACCATTGGTGATCTTCAGCAGCGAGTTGGAAGTAAGTCAAGGCAACGGTTATAAAAGCAGTGACGATGATGAGAATGATGAAAACGATGAATAAGATGCTGTAGATGGTGTAGATCCGGTGACCCCAGACACTAGCGAAAATGTAGTAAAGCTCGATGTAGATGGCACTGAAAGGAAGAAAACCAGCCATGGCCATCTGAGGAATAGCACTTCTGTACCAAGGGAGTGGTGGAATCTCACGAGGATATTTGGTTGTACGGCATGGTGCTTGGAACTCTGCTTTGCTGTTTTTACCCGCGATACCACCCAAAACGAGTAAAGGTGAGGTAACTAGAGTCCATATAAGGACGATCACCACAATGGTTCCAAAGGGTAATGCAGCGGTTGCAGTGTAGGTGATGGCTACGGTGTTAAGGAAGCAAAAGGTTAGGAATAATGGGCCACAGAAGAGACATCCAGTGAGTAACAAGTTCCTCACCTGCAATAATGTCAAAAAAGGGAGAAGTTGTTTATTTCAGTTGAAGATGATTTTTTGAGAGACAGGGATGATTCTCATCATGTGTAAATATTTACCCAGCTTTTTCCTTCAAGTTGACAGTAGAAAGAGGCAGATGTGTATCCGGCAATTCCAGAAGTGAGAGCGTAAATGACCACCAAAGCGGTAAAGAGTGCTCCTCGGTTGTATGGGTAGAACACTCCAACAAGAGCAAGCATGAAAATAAATATGGTGCTGATGACATGGAATAAAAGGAAAAGCTACAGTTAGTTACAGTAAGAAGAAATGCGGATATGGATGAAAGTGTATCCAGATGGAAAGTATTCGAGTTATGAGAGACTTACAGCGTGAACAATTGAGTGCCACTACCGAGCGATGCAGCAAATAAAGAATTGTGAGTAGGGAACCGAAACACATCGCCATGAATGTACTTCCATCCAGTTTCCTCTTGATCATCAGCAGCTTCCTCATCTTGAGCATACCTTTTAAGCATTGGAATAAGGTTAGATGAGATAGACAAGTGTAAAACAGTCGACAGTGAGGAAACTTGAAACTTACTTCATGAAATCGTTCTTGAGGACTCGCATCAAGATAGTTGCAAGGAATCCAGTCAAAAGAAGGACAGTGACACAGGAGTTAATAATGGAGAACCAGTGGATTTCCAAATGATGTGGAAGAGAAGAAGACATAGAGTACTTCTCCATTCTTTTCTCAAAAGGAGTCTCAGTTTCCTTCCACTTCACAGTGTACATAAACTCTGCATCAACTTCCTTATCCTCAGTGAGATCCACAAGCGAATGAGGATCCATTCTAGCACTGATCTCGATCACACGGTCCTTATTGTATAGAATCTCAAACTGAATGTGCTTGTACAAGAAATATTTGAATTCACTCGGATCAGATTTGATATCCTTGTCAACCTTTCCAATGAATCCCCAGATAGGTAGATCATCATAGTACATCTGGAAGTAGTAGTCCTTCTCAACAGCTTTTCTGAACTGTTTGACCTCTTCTTTACTCAACTTCTTGTTGCAGTATACCTCAGACTCTTTTTCATCTCTGAAGTTGAGCTTGTATGGAGCGCTAACTAGCCGATCCCCGTTTAGAACCTCGCCAAGAGCTTCCTTCTTCTCTTTCACACCCTCTATAAACCATATTCAATAATGGGATGATCGAATCAGGAGATGTCACACAAATCAGTTGCGGCTTAAACACAAATCGTGTGATTAAGCTAGTAAAGATATAAGCATACCTGGGATACAGAAGGGAAGATCAAAATATCGATACGTCTCACTGCAATCATCATTGAACAAAACCAAAATCAGTCATATAATAGTATTCAAATCTAAGACAGATCCATCACATAAACGAAAAACATTCCAAATGTAGTTTCTTCTTTCACTCTTTGGTTTTAACATTACGCATTTTGCAGTGTACTCAGTTATCAATGTCGTTACTCAATTCAATAGCAACAGATTCAACAATAAACGATCAATTTATCATCCTCAGGCTTAAGAATGGGAAACAACCTCAGATCTGAAGCTCAGATCTAGAATAGATGTTTCCGTTTACCTTGGATTGTGAAATGGGCCGACCTTGTTGGCGTAGAGAGGAACGGTGTCTCCTTCCTTGTAACGGTGGTCGGAGGCGTCGGATCTGACATAGCCGGCGCCGGAGAAGAGGATAGCTCCGACAAGAAGGAGAATCGTCGTCGGTGTCCTCATTGCGTATTCTGCTCAAATCGTGAGATCTGAGTAACTTTTTTTATTTGGGAGAAGAGGGAGAAAAATGGAGGAAATAACGACAATATTTATATACCAAAGACTTCAATCAAACTCGAGTCAGCTACACAAATTTTAATATTTTTATTATTTTCTCACTTTATTTCATAAGAAAAATACATAAAAAAACTATAGTCAATAATACTTTATACCATTTCCAACCATAAAAATAAATATCAATGTCTATAAATTCATAAATATATGGCTTTTGAAACCAAGACTAATTATTTATAACAAATGTGAGTGGCATTTAACAAAATACAAATCATTTTCCCATATGTAGGCTAATTAAACCAAAAAAAGAATATGTAGGCAGTGAGCGAACTAATTGTTCTGCCAAACCTATGTATCTTATAGTGTTTTTTTTCCTTGGGTCGAAAATCTTATCGTATTAACACTTCATAAATTTTGAATAGTTAAATTATTACTTCTTTGTATTAGATGTGGAGTGGAGTGACTATTTTTTTAATATCTTTTGTGGTTATAGTATAGTGAATATGAAGAATGACGAATGATGTTACACGAGACCAAGTTTTTGAAAAAAAAAATATATGAATCTGATAATCATTTTTCCTTTACGTGCGTTATCGTACGTAATTGCTTTGCATGATCTCACGTCATGACAGCAATTATAGAAACTAAACAATTTAAAATTCTCATTTATACACAACGTGCATCGTTTTGAGGCATGGATAATTTAAGGTTTTCGATTTATAGATTGAATCAGCAAGAAATTACAATGTAGCCACTTATACCAAAAATAAAATCAAACAATTTGAACAAGATACATTGAAGTATGGATCAAAACAAACAAACAAAAGTGACACTAGTTAAGTTTAGAGACTAGAGTGAGTCGGTTTTGTTATTTCATAATTTGGTTCATGTAAATATATGTACCCTTCATTTGAACAGAGTAGTATAATCCAGTAACTACATTCATATCTAGCAAAGAAAACAGAAACCTAATCAAAAACGTATTAAGATTTCTCAAATTTTCGTTCAAATTAGTGATAGAAAACCAGACGTAACCGAAATAAAACAGGTCAAGCCAAACCAGACTAGATTCAATCTTGGTTCACTCTTAAACGAAGCAGATTCGGTTCGGTAAAAGCATCTTTGACCGTAATCACTGGCAAAACGAAAGATTGATCGTTTGCTTCTTTCTACCGGAGATGACGAGTATAATCGGCGCGGCGTTGCCGTACAAATCACCGGAGAAAGCAATTGCATCTTCTTCGTATTCAGCTGAGAACGATTCGAGTCCTGTTGATGCTGTTATTTTCGCGGGAACTTCGCTGGTTCTCGGCACCGCTTGTAGATATTTGTTTAACGGCACTAGAGTTCCGTACACCGTCGTTCTTCTCGTCATCGGCATTTTTCTCGGATCCCTAGGTCTTATTTGTTTGCTCATTAAGCTTTATAGCTCAGTTTCAATTTCGTGGAAGATTTTAGAAAGTAGTTAAATTTTGGATTTTTTTGCTTCTGTAGAATATGGAACTAAGCATAACCTTGGGAAGCTCGGCCATGGAATTCGTATCTGTAAGCTACTGTATTTTCTCTTCTCCATACTGTTAGATTACGAGCTCTAAAAAATGGCAACTTTACAGGGAATGGTATCAACCCTGACCTACTTTTGGCTGTTTTTCTCCCTGTTCTTCTTTTCGAGAGCTCATTCTCCATGGATGTGCACCAGATCAAGGTTTTTACTTTCCTGATTGAGCTACTTCCTTGGCTGTGTTGGTTCCTGGTATTGATTGTTTTACATCATTGGTAGAGATGTATGGGACAAATGGTTCTGCTTGCTGGACCTGGAGTTCTGATTTCCACCTTTTGTCTCGGAGCTCTTATAAAGGTACTTTAACTAGCTTCAACATTTTCGACTGTGATTAAGTGAGCTTCAATTAACTTAACAATTTTTTCGAGTTATGCTCTTGTAGCTTACTTTTCCATATAACTGGGACTGGAAAACATCATTGTTGCTTGGAGGACTTTTAGGAGCTACCGACCCCGTGGCTGTTGTTGCTTTGCTAAAGGAGCTTGGTGCTAGTAAGAAGATGACCACGTTAATTGATGGGGAATCTCTCATGAACGATGGGTAACCATGTCAAACTCTTATGTTTAGCATCAAGGTGATGTTATGTCATATATGATCAAGCTTAGTTGTTTGGATTATTCAGGGTATCGGTTGTGGTTTTTCAATTATTCTTCAAGATGGTGATGGGGCATAACTCTGATTGGGGTTCCATAATCAAATTTCTTGTCCAAAACTCATTCGGAGCGTATGGATTATTTTCCTTTGTTAGTAGTATTGTATGTCGCTGTCTTCTTTTCTCCGCTTATGTTGTTCTGGTTTTTTAGTGTAGGCATTGGTCTAGCTTTTGGAATTGCATCAGTTTTTTGGCTTAAATTCATATTCAATGACACGGTGGCTCAGATCACTGTAACACTTTCAGCGAGCTATTTCGCCTATTACACTGTATGCTCTTCTCTTCTACATAACTTAGTCCCCAATGGAGAATCTTAAATCTCTAGGAAACCTAAGAAATTTCTACTATGTACAGGCTCAAGAGTGGGCTGGGGTTTCTGGAATTTTGACTGTCATGATTTTGGGGATGTAAGTCGTGGTAAATTATCCCTTCTTTCTGTTGTTATGTGTCAAAAAGCCATTGTTCATAACATAATTGTAATAGGTTTTTCGCTGCATTTGCAAGGACAGCTTTTAAGGGGGACAGTCACCAGAGTCTGCATCACTTCTGGTATTTCACAACTCAGTGTTCTTTTTTCGTCAAATCAAAGGAAATCTTTACATGTATATATTATATTTTTATGATTGCCCTATAACTTTTGTAGGGAAATGGCCGCTTACATTGCAAATACACTAGTTTTTATGCTCAGGTACGAACTGTCTGGCAAGATTCGAAAACAAAAATTTACTGGTTATTTTACAAACAAAATACTGCAGACGATGTTTTAGCCGATACCTGATTGATACAAGATCATTGCATGTGTGTCTCTTGTGAATTGCAGTGGAGTTATTATCGCTGAAAGCGTTCTTAGCGGTCAGACAATATCTTACAAAGGTGTCTCTTCACAATTTATTATTCTACGTCCGGATTTTTTTTTTATTTTGTTCTTGGAAGATGTAAAGGGAGGTTTTCTCCTAGAATTCGTCATGATTAACGGATAACATCGCTAATTCCTGATACCATTACCGCAGTAGCTTTCTTTTTGACATATATTGGGGTTAAGAGGACCATTCATTACTCGTAACGTTCTTTTCAGGAAACTCGTGGAGCTTCCTTTTCCTCTTATACTTGTATGTCCAACTTTCCCGCTGTGTTGTTGTTGGAGTTTTGTACCCATTGCTATGCCGTTCTGGCTATGGGTTGGATTGGAAGGAATCCATCATACTCACGTGGTCTGGATTAAGGGGTGCTGTTTCGCTGTCGCTCGCTCTATCTGTAAAAGTGAGTTCTGAAGAAATGGCATTTCATTCATGCAAGAGCAATATCTACTAATTTCAAATCTGTTTTCAAATCTTTTATATTCATGTTCCCATTTCCTTTTCTCTGACATACTATAGCTCTCGGTCATATGATTCAGCAATCAAGTGGAAATTCATATCTCAGTTCAGATACGGGAACAAGGGTGAGTTCTGAAACACAGTATGAACTACTTTTGAATTTCTTTCTGGAGGCTCTTTTTGTTATCTTGATGTGTTTCAGCTGTTTTGCAGTTTCTATTCCTCACAGGTGGGATTGTTTTCCTAACTTTGGTTGTTAATGGATCCACTACCCAATTGCTCTTGCACCTTCTTCGCATGGACACTTTAACGGCCACTAAGGTCAGTATGTTAATCCTATATTCTCTTGTGCTGCTACTTTTCAAATCTAAAAAGCAAAGACAGGATATATGGGTAGATAATGGAACCTCTGATCATCCGTCTTTATACATGCACAAATGACTGCATCCTTCTGCAGTTGTGGGTATATTAGCTTAGGTTTGTGCGTTTTACAAACCGAGAATAGGTAGTTAGAGATTGGGAATCAACCTGCTTCAGAATCTGTCACCGATCCTTCTAATGTATATACACGCACAATCTTTGCAACTAATGCTTCAGAAATATAATGATAATGCTCCTCTTTTTCTATTGACAGAAACGAATATTGGAGTATACAAAGTTTGAAATGATGAAGACTGCTTTAAAAGCTTTTGAAAATCTTGGAGATGACGAGGAGCTTGGATCTGCTGACTGGCCTACAGTTATAAGACATATTTCAAGCTTGAAAGATTTAGAAGGGAGACAAGTTAATCCTCACGATGGGTACGAAGCTGGAAGTCTTGACCCTACGAATATAATGGACATACGTATACGCTTCTTAAATGGTATTTCACAATGCGTAGTAAATTCTTCTCATTGTCAAACTAGTGTCGTTCCAAAAGTAGCTATTGATTCGAGACTCTTGCCTGTATCAGGTGTCCAGGCAGCTTACTGGGAGATGCTTGATGATGGGAGAATAACACAATGTACTGCTAATGTTTTGATGCAATCAGTAGATGAGGCACTTGACCTTGTTTCTACCAGTTCTTTAAGCGACTGGAGGGGTTTAGAACCGCGTGTTCATTTCCCAAATTACTACAAGTTTCTTCAGTCAAAAATTATCCCCCACAAGTTAGTCACGCATTTGATCGTTGAAAGACTGGAATCTGCTTGTTACATTTCTTCTGCATTTCTCCGTGCCCATAGGATTGCGCGACAGCAATTGCATATCTTTCTAGGTATGCATCACTCTGTTCTGTTAAATAATATCTCTATGTTAAATTCGTTTAAGACTCTGCATATTAGCTCACGAATACAGACTTGAATGAAAACCTTTGGTCCATCATTTACCTGAGAATGTGCTTTTTTCTTTACACAGGTAACAGTAACATTGCCTCTACTGTAATCAATGAAAGTGAGGTGGAAGGAGAAGAAGCAAAACAGTTCTTGGAAGATGTCCGTGATTCATTTCCTCAGGTTTGGAACCATATACTTTTTTTTGAAACCCATTAAATTGTCAGGATTAACTGATAGGCTGATATTGGCCAATATATTTGTCAGGTTTTGAGTGTTTTGAAAACAAGACAAGTAACACATTATGTGCTGAATCATCTAAATGGTTATATTAAAAACCTTGAGAAGGTTGGCTTGTTAGAGGGAAAAGAAGTTTCTCATCTTCATGATGTTGTTCAGGTAAAATTTGTAGATTCTTTGCCATCCATGTTTTAGCCACATGATTGAGCTTAACACTCTCACTCTACTCTCCCTCTTCAGTCTGACTTGAAGAAGCTCCTGAGACATCCTCCTTCACTAAAACTTCCAAATGTAGACGATCTGATCACCAGCAATCCTTTATTGAAAGATCGCTCAAGCTTCAGGAGTTTGGCCATTGGCGAAACAGATGCATGAACTGAGACTTTAGGTATCCTTGTCAGAATCAACTAGAGTAGAATCTGGTTCCAGGATCGAGTCATGAGCTCGTTCGATCTATGACCAAAAACAGTCCATTCGTATAGTTTTTAACTTGTTTCATAATTACAGGGATCGAATTCATGAACTCGTATAATCATTTCAATCAATCCTTTTTGGCTTTGAAAAGGAAAATAAGAACGATAATGGTTAAATCCGTAAAGGGAAAAAAACATCAACGAAAAAACAAATCATGGTCGCTCTCTAAGCCAAAAACGCGTTAACTTGGAACCAAAGAAAGAAAAAGTCTTGACTACTTCAAACTCTGACAGTACACTTTAAAGTTAAACCTATATTAATCACTTATATGCAAAACAAATCTAGATCCCAGAAATATATAAATTCCCAAATTATAAACGAATTTGCAATAGGAACAAAAATATAAGAACGAGCCAACGCGTCTTGAGAATTTTCACGCGGTTCTTTTAACTCACCCAACTCTTCTTCACTATAAACTCTCACGTCGGCAGTTCCAGCTTGCAGAGACACATCATCATCTCTAGTACTAAAACCAAACCGACATAAACCGGGCTGAGAGAGAGAAATGGGTGAAAGAGAAGCTTGTCTAGTCCCAAAGAGAGGACAAGTTCTTAAAAGAGTCATGAGTGTTGTCTTCTTTTCTTGTCTTTGTTTCCCTTCTCGTAAAAATACACAATCATGTCTCCGATCATCTCCCTCATCTTCTTATGTCACACCTTCTCTTGAAACCATCAAGCCTTAAGGACATTTATAGGACCAAACCAAAACTCAATTAGGATGAAATTAGATTCAAAACCCAATTCTCAGTTTTTTTATTCAACTTGTTTTGTACCACCAATAAGTCAAAGACCATAAGCTCAATGGATGGTCTCTGAGTCACCAAGAGGGAAGGGGTCATCTCAGAATGTTGTAATAGTTCATGTATACGCTACTCAGCTTTTGTATAAGCTACTCAGCTCTTTTTATTCAACTTCTTGTAATAGTTCATGTATAAGCTACTCAGCTTTTGTAACTTTACTTTTCTTTAGTAATTCTGAATTTTCAACACAAACTCGAAGTCTGTTTCAGTTTTTCTAATTTTCTCATATCATTTCAAGCTTACCAATCTTATGTAGCCTTGTTTAATACTACAAGTGACTGATACGGTAAAAACCAAAATTAGTACACTAGCTAAAGCAATATATTCCCAATGTTTCAACTAACATCTTATCTAATCTAATTCCATACCTGTGACAACGATAAGCCCTTGGAAAAAAGGAAAACAGCATCCTCATATCGTACCTACAGAGAAGAGAAGCCAAACTGCACTAAAAGAAGCTTAACCATAGTAAGAACACACAAAGACAGAGACAAAGGAAAGTATCACATTCTTTTTTTAAGATTACAGAGCGAAATGTTGCCTCAGCTGCAAATCCAAAACAAGCTTAAGTCAGTAATAATCACTCTACTTTTTCTAAAACTCCATAGATAGCAGAGATATGATGAGCCAAGAGTAAAGATGTGTGAACGAGAGAGTAGTACATATAGTTTTGGCCATCAATTTAAACATCTAGAGAAGAATAAGAGATCAAAAAGCATTTCCCTGCGTAGACCAGCTGTCTCTCTATCTCTTTCTCCCACCACGTTCCCTCAAAGACAATGTTAGGATTTCTCCTGCTCCGACATTGTAATGTGCAAGCGACATGTTGTCCTTTAAGAACCCTGCTTTTCCACTCAACTTCTGTTTGTTTGCTGGGATTTGAATCTCCCCAGCTATTTTCTCCTTCAAACTTCCCACGTTTTCAGATAACGACTGCACTGTGATCTCCATAAATTGTCCATCATTCTCGTTTGGCTTAGAAACCCTGATTGTAGCCGGACCCTGAAAATGTACAAAACAGGTAAGATACAACTCAGAGGAAAGAAAATGGCTAAGAAAATGATTCAAAAGACTGAAGAACACATTACCGGATGCTGAGCAAGAAACTGGTCTTCTGGAACAAGGGCTGACTCATCGAACTTTTGTCTCTTTGCCTCTGGTTCCTCAGGAAGAGGTGGTGGAGCCTCCTCGGGTGGTGGAGGAGGAGCCATCCCAGGCATAGGTGGTGGTTGCATCATCCCCATTGCAGATGGTGGAAGCTGACCATAAGGTCTAGGAATTTGCATATGATGAGCAAACTGAGATCCCGGTGGAGGTGGCACATGCATACCAGGCTGCATCTGTGGTGGTCGGTTCATCATCATCTGCGGGTGTCCTGGTGGCCCTGGCATTGTGAGCTGGTGTTGTTGATGCATGGGCTGCATCATCGGAACACCTAGTGGCCTTGGTGCACCGGGGTACTGAGCAGAAGGGGGAGGACGAGGGAGGTTCAAGGCGAGATTAGGAGGTGGTGGCAATGGTCGGACTATTGGGACACCTGGTCGAGGAGGTGGAAGAGCAGCTGGACCAGGGAAGCTATTGGGATCTCCGTAAACGCCATCACCTTGCTCCTCTCCATTAGCGTTCTGACTCAAGGCTTGGTTTGCTGTGCGACCAATACTTCCTGTGTGACCATCCCATATCACTTGCTTGGGCTGCTCATCTTTCTTCTTCTCAATCTCTGCTTTTACAGCATTTGAGACTTCTTCTTCGGTTGTTCCAAAGATATCAGGACGCAGGCGGGCCAACCCGACTATGTTTTTAGCAATCTCATCATCTTGTGCAAGAGTGGTCTCACGAATCTTAGCAAACATCCGATCCTTCTGTTCTTTGAACTTAGGATCAATAAGAGAAATCCTCATGTGCTCAGACATCTCGTTAATGGGAATCAGCTCTCCAGTAATTGGTGATATAACAACTTTAGTTGGATCTCTCTCTGTTGGGATCCTGTCTTCTGGCCTCTTCCAGTTCTTAACAATTCTCATAGGTGCTTCTTCATCATGTACATTTTCAATCTTAACATTCTCTTCTAGGTTTGCTGCTCTCATTCCTTCTGCAACAAGCTTAACTTCTTCTTCGTCCATTTCCATTTCGACCTCCTTTCCAGGCTCAACAATTTCATCTTCTTCCATGGCTGATGCTTTGCTCCTCCTTATAACCTCGTCAAGTGTCATAGGCGGTGGCAACTCTTCATCTTCCTCGTCCGCAAAATCTATCGACTCAACAACCACAAAATCATGCCAATCAATCATAGCCATCTGCACTCGCTCAAGCTCTTTCTCATCCTCTTCTTTCTTCTTCTGCTGCTCCTGGGAACGATCCCATTCCAAACGATGCAAACAACGCTCAAGAACAGTCGTCAAATCAGCAGCACTCTTTCTCAGCTTTTCTTTCAAATCTTTGGGAGGCATTAATACTTCCGAATACGCATCAACCAGAGAAGTAAAAAAAGTGAACATGCTGTGTGTTGGCTTCATAAAATGAAACTGAGGATTGTTGTTCTCTCTATTCGACAATCCCGTTAGAAACGATTTCCCATTCCGTGCCACAAACTGTGCTGTGAGCTTAATAATATCAAGCTCTTCACCCGTGATCCCTTCAGGAAGTCTAACTGTATACTTCTCAGGTTCCGGAGCTTCCAAAGGCTTAGAAGGAATCCTAAATTGAGCCTGAAGGTCGGGTTGTGTATCACCAGCTTCAGACTCATCAGCAGCTCCAGTATCAAGTTGGGGATCTGTAGTACCATCTGAATCATCAGTACCCTGAGCTCCGTCTTTATTCTGAGCACGGTATTCAGTGAGCTTGTGCTGGTAAAAGGCATGATAAGGATCTGAGCTCTTCAAAAAGTTGAACTTAGCATTCTTTTCATTACTAACAATAATCCTCTTTTCAAACTCCAAACCGTTTTTGGAGACAAACTGAGCCGTTTTCTCAACAATAGTTCTGATATCTGGAGGTGGATGAATGATTCCGATAGTCCTCGTGTGAGTAGCAACAGCCGCCGGAGGAGCTAGATTTGAATTATTTTGCTCTGCTTGCAACTCCCTCTCTTCGACTTCCTGATCTGTTAATTGCGACGGAGGAAGTGGACCTAACTTCCCATCCGTAGGAGGAGCCTCCAGTGGCAGTATCTGCATCGAGCTGAACATTTTTCTGCAACCAGAAACATCAAAGTTCATGATAACTTTTAGACCTAATTCATTGGTTAAAACTCAGCTGTAGAAAGTATAAACTATCAAATCTACTGAAATCGGTTGATAAAAGTTAAAGTCCTATGATTATTCCGATTGGACAAGGATAAAATCCGGAAACTAAGATGCGAGAGAAAGAGATCGACAGTGAAAAAAAAAAGAGGAAACGGCAAAGGAATCCAGCTGAGGGTTTTAGAAAGGGATTAGAAACACCGCACCTCAGTCGGGAAGAAACAGTTCCGCCGCGACGTCGAGAAGAACCGGCGGACGAACCAGTTGGAGATGTGAAGCTTGCTTACAAGACGGACGATTTGATGAAAGTCGATAGAACTAACAGTAGAAGGAAAATGAAGAAGAAGATACTCTCTTTAATGAAACAGATTAAATTGAGCCCTAGGATTTATGAACCAAACTTCGTATCCAGCTGGTTAATGGGCCTTTAACGGGCTTGGAATTTCGTTCGATTAGACAGGAATAATGGTAGAAGTTTGAAAGTTTTGGATCCGATCTGTAATACAAGCTTGAAAGTTTTGGATCCGGAAGGACTGGGTACTTTTTTTTTTTTATCAACAAAACTAGGTACTTAAATGACAAAGTTTTCTCTGTTTTTTTCCGCTGTCTCTGCAAAGTCGCATGATCATGTTTTTTTACTCTAAAGCTGGGAGTGCTATTGAACTACATCATAACAGTGTTCCAATTTCCAAACATTTTAACTATTCGTTGACTCAATCGCAAAACTCATTTGCTCTTCTGAGATCACACTTTCGAAAAAAGTCCTAGAGACTTCATGAGTTAAAGTCAAATGAACCTGTGGAAGGAATATCACCTGAAACCTTGGGTGAACAAACACAAATTTAAGAATATATAGATGATTTGTTGCGTCACATTATAAACCATCTAAATTTTCAGGATAAGGCCAGGGTCAATCGATTATTCTTGTTAAAAGAACAAAGAGGTTTGCTAAGGGGGAAAAGGCCAAAGAACAAAAAGCACGAAAATGCAAAACAGAGAACTTAAACCAATTTTGTTGTTTTTTAACCGGACAACCTAATCTAAAAAGCTTATGCACAGTGTTATTATTATGAGTAAGGAATTCAGAAAGCTTAACCACGGTTCCTCAAATCTGTTCCAATTCAGCTGCAAACTATTGGGGAGGCATTAATAATTTCGTATACGCATCAACCAAATCAGTGAAAAATGCAAACAATCTATGAGTTTGCTTCAAAAAGTAAAACCAACGATTGTTAATCTCTCTACTCGTGATCAATCTCTTGAAGAACGATCTCCCATTTAAGCGCCACTGACTGTACTGTAAGCTTGATAATATCCCTTCACAAAAGTCTAACCGTATCTTTTAGAGGAACTCTATCAAAAACTTGATCTGAGCATCTCAAAAAGTTAAAATTTTAGCACTATGGACGATAATATTTATAATCCTCTTCTCATACTCTACTCTAACCGTGTTTGGAAACAAACTTAGCCGAGACAAGGACTTCTGGTCTCAGGAGGTGGCAGCATCAGCGTAGAACCAAACAATTTCTACAACCAGAAAAGATAACCTATCTTTTAAAGCCTACAAGGTTCTCAATGTTTCAACTAACATCTTAGCTATTCTAATTGCGTGTGTACCTTCGACAATGATGATCCCGCAGAAAACAAGCAAGGCAGCATCCTCGTATGGTACCTACAAAGAAGAGAAACAAAGCTTCACTAAAAATGCTTAACAGTAGTAAGAACGCATAAACCAAAGTATCCAATATGTTATTTTAAGATTACAGAGCAAAGCGTTGCCCCAAAACTAGCTGCAAATCCAAAACAAACCTAAGTCAGTAACAGTAGAGATATAATGAGCTAGAATAAAGAGCAGGCAGTACATATAGCTTTGGCCACCAATAAAAAACATCTATTAAGGAACACCTAATTTGAATTAAGAGATTAAAAGGCATTTCCCTGAATCCACCAGTTGTCTCTATCTCTTTCTCCCACCACGTTCTCTCAAAGACAGTGTAAGGATTTCTCCTGCTCCCACATTGTAATGAGCAAGCGACATGTTGTCCTTTAAGAATCCAGATTTTCCACTTACTTCTGTTTGTTTGCTGGAATTTGCATTTCCCCAGCTATTTTCTCCTTCAAACTTCCCACGTTTTCGGATAACGACTGCACTGTGATCTCCATGACTTGTCCATCATTCTCGTTTGGCTTAGAAACCCTGATTGTAGCCGGACCCTGAAAATGTGTAAAACAGGTAAGATACAACTCAAACGAAAGAAGAAAGATAAAAGATAAGAAAATGAATCAAGAGTCGAAGAAAATATTACCGGATGCTGAGCAAGAAACTGGTCTTCTGGAACAAGGGCTGACTCATCGAGCTTCTGTCTTTTTGGCTCTGGCTCCTCAGGAAGAGGCGGTGGTGCCTCCCCGGGTGGTGGAGGAGGAGGCATCTCAGCCATAGGTGGTGGTTGCATCATCCCCATCGAAAGCGGTGGAAGCTGACCATAAGGTTGAGGAACTTGCATATGAGAAAACTGAGATCCCGGTGGAGGCGGCACACGCATAACAGGTTGCATTTGTGGTGGTCGACTCATCATCATTGAAGGATGTCCATGTGGCCCAGACATAGAGAGCTGGTGTTGTTGATACATGGGCTGCATCATTGGAACACCTAATGGCCTTGGTGCACCAGGGTACTGAACAGAAGGAGGAGGACGAGGAAGGTTCAAGGCGAGATTTTGAGGTGGTGGCAGTGGCCGGACAGTTGGGACACCTGGTCGAGGAGGAGGAAAAGCAGCTGGACCAGGGAAGCTATTGGGATCACCATAAACGCCATCGCCTTGCTCTCCATTGGAGTTCTGAGTCAAGGCTTGGTTTGCTGTGCGACCAATACTTCCAGTGTGACCATCCCATATTACTTGTTTCGGTTGCTCATCTTTTTTCTCAATATCTGCTTTTACAGCATTTGAAACTTCTTCTTCTGTTGTTCCAAAGATATCAGGACGGAGGCGGGCCAACCCGACAATGTTTTTAGCAATCTCATCATCTTGTGCGAGAGTTGTCTCACGAATCTTAGCAAACATCCGATCCTTCTGTTCTTTAAACTTAGGATCAATAAGAGAAATCCTCATGTGCTCAGACATCTCGGTAATGGGAATCAGCTCACCAGTAATCCGTGATATAACAACTTTACTCGAATCTCTCTCTGTCAGAAACCTATCTTCAGGCCTCTTCCAGTTCTTAACAATTCTCATTGGTGCTTCTTCTTCAATCTCCACAGAGCCAACATACTCTTCCAGGTTCGCTGCTCTCATTCCTTCTGCAACAAGCTTAACTTCTTCTTCATCCATATCCATCTCAACTTCCTTTCCAGGCTCAACAATTTCATCTTCTTCCATGGCTGAAACTTTGCTCCTCCTAATAACCTCCTCAAGTGTCATAGGCATTGGCAAATCTTTATCCTCCTCGTCTGCAAAATCTATAGACTCAACAACTGCAAAATCTTTCCAATCAATCATAACCATCTGCACTCTCTCCTTCTCTTTCTCATCCTCTTCTTTGTTCTTCTCCTCCTCCTGGAAACGATCCCACTCAAGCCGATTCAAACAACGCTCGAGAACAGTCGTCAAATCAGCAACACTCTTTCTCAGCTTTTCTTTCAAATCTCTGGGAGGCATCAATACTTCAGAATACGCATCAACCAAAGAAGTGAAAAAAGTGAACATACTATGTGTTGGCTTCATAAACTGAAACTGAGAATTATTCACCTCTCTACGCATCAATTCCCTTAAAAACGATTGACCATTCCGCGCCACAAACTGCGCCGTGTGCTTAATAATATCAAGCTCAGCCTCCATGATCCCTTCAGGAAGTCTAACAGTATACTTCTCAGGTTCAGGTGCTTCTAAAATCTTACGAGGAGCCCTAAATTGAGCCTGAAGGTCAGGTTTTGCATCAGACTCATCATCAAGTTTGGGATCTTCTGTATCATCTACATCAGTACCTTGAGCTCCGTCACGAATATGACAACTATACTCAGTGACCTTGTACCGGTAAAAGCCATGATAAGGATTATCACTTTTCAAAAAGCTGAAATTAGCATTATTGGCTTTCTCTGTTTTAACTTTGTTTCCAAACGCCAAACCGTTTTGCGAAACAAATTGAGCCGTTGTCTCGACGATTTTTCGGATCTCTGGAGGTGGATAAATGATTCCGATTGGATTCGTATGAGTAGCCACAGCTATGGGAGTTTGAATTGAATTGTTTTGCTCTCCTTGAAACTCATTCTCTTTGATTTCTTCATCCGTTAATTGCGACGGAGGAAGTGGACCTAAATTCCCGTCAGCAGGAGGAGCCTCCAGTGGTAGTATCTTCATCGAATTGAACATTTTCTGCAGCGAGCAAAAAAAAAAAACACATTAGCATCAGATTCTGATGACATTGGGAAAATCAAAATTGAGCATAATTGACCTAAGAAACATACCGTATCTCAACCGATAAGGAATAGCACCGCCGCGAGAATCGCCGTGACGTGGAGAAGAAGAGAGGGACGGAGCAAATCGTGATCTAAAAGCGTACAAGACGGATTCAATGGAAATCGATCTTCGAGGGAAGAAACCGCACCCTAGAATATATATATACTCTGTATTCAAGTTTGTTATTGGGCTTTTTCACTTGGGCTTAAAAAGTTGTTCCATATAAGTTGCTAGACGCCTAAACCGACTATTTTCGATTCGTCAACGATCTGCATCATTATATTAATTTATAAAAAAATCATTTCTTTTTCTTTTTTCTGTTAACAACAGAGACTTATATTTGATTGTATATGGTTGATACAGATAAGGAATCAAATGCATGAATATAAATTAGAAAGATATATTTTATTATAATAGCATAATATTTTTTTAAAAATCCTAAATTCATACTATATTTAATCTAAATTTATTTGGAAAAAAAAAGATTATGTAAGTTTTTAGGTTAAAATTTTGAATTGTTGGCTTAAATCTGGTGTTAATTCAATATTTTATCTTGAACTGAAATTTGATAAATACTTGATTTTAAATTAGGTTTTATCAAATTTGGATGTTATTTACAAGTCAAAGTTACATAATATTATGGAGTTTTACATGTTTGATTTTGTATTTCATCTATTTAATTAAAGAAAAAAACACTCTATTCTCACCCCCAAAAACAATATTTTAAAAAATGAGGAAAGAAAAAAATTCAAAATATTGTTGTTTATTCAGCTTTGTTAATTACTTAATTTTAAGTTTTTAACCATGGTCTACCAACATGGACCCAACCCACTAAGGTCAAAAGCTACGTTGATCTTGGTCGTTTGGAGATGAAAAATAATGGAAAGGACCGGTAAATTAGTAGTTAGGTGTTCCATTTGATTGACAAAAAAGGTGTTCCATTTAATTTCAAGAAATCTTTAAAAAAGAGAGCACTAGCGATTGTTAATTATTAACCAATCCACGTCACTAACCACCTGAAAATGTGTTTTATTTTTCCCACATGCTAAACACTTGAGCATTACATTACTAGTACTGACTACAGTACGAGTGATTGCTGATCTTTTGTCCCGGACCAGAAAATGCTGACAAACGTCATATATGTTATATGACGTCATGTATTTGACTGTGTGCAAATCGACCTGGGCTTACCATCGGGCCCATAATGACATTGATCTTACAAAATAGGTATTATATTATATTTTAGTTTCATTTAATTTAAACTAATTATACATTGGTGGTTTAGTATAAAATAAAATTTGGAGACAATACTTGTTCTAATTCGAAATTTAAATTTGCTGAAACAAAATGATTCATTGTACTTGTTATAATTCAAAAATTGTAGTAGAAGCTTGGTAATTTTAAAATTACTAATTATAGACTTGTTTATTCTTTCAATTCAAATTTTAAAAGTAAAATCCACTTTAGATTTTTCGATATGATACATTAAGAATATTGACTATATGGTAATAATTAATAATCATTTAAGTATTTCGAACATATAGATAAGAAAGCTTGTTGCCTAAAATCATATAACCATCTTTGAGAATTTCCTGATAAGGTACTTATAAATACTCTCTCTTTCTCTTTTGTTTGTTCTTGCTTTTCAGCATATTCTTCTCTTTTGCTTTAATTTCTTTGTTATTTATTCTTCTTCACGCTTCGTTTATTTATTTGGTGTCTACTGAATTTTTCTTTTACTAAAGAACAAAAGGGTTGGCTAGGGGAAAAAGGGTAAAGAACAAAAAGCACGAACATGCAAAAAACATAATATATCAAACGAAAAAAAGAAGAGAACTTTTTTTTTTTGTCAATACATACAAAATCTTGATTTCTTAAGAAAATTTGTTTAGTAAGTTTCTAAGATATCTATTATCTTGATTCTTTTTTAAGAGGTTTCTAAATAATTAGAAGGAAGATTTCTAAGAAAATGGAAAAGCATGTATACTAATATACACCATTTCTCATTATATACAACAATAGGTTTGAACATGTCAACCAATGATTAGTCTTTTTGAAACATCTCCAGTACATATTATAACGACCCCCCTCTAATAGCCAATATTAATTACATATATGATATATCATCCCTTAGTTCTTATAATAGTAATTGTGCCCCTCCCTAATGTTTGTATCTTCGTGAATGCAACCACGGCTTTGCCTGATAGACCCGGTCCATCTGCAGAGACACACGGACGACATGCAAAGTCTCCAACCGGATGTCGAACCGGCCTAGCCGATGGCATTAAAATCCTCTTATTAATGTCATTTAGAGTTATATCTTCTTCTCGACCACCTGGTTTTACCACTCCAAATGGATACACCACCCTCTTCTTCTCGTCATAGTCATTCTTTTCTGTAATGCACAAGTGTTACGTCAGTGTTTATTCGGGATCGGACTTTGTGTTTAAAATGCTTTGCATGTGATTAGAAACACATAATTTTATTAATATTAAATATTTTATAAACGCAAAACGCAAATGAATAAAAGTGAAATTTCATGATTGATTTGTTTAATTATAGCTACTGTGGACAATTACGCATAAACAAAAACGAAAAAGTCCCATATAATTCACTACTTCGGAAGAAAATACAATATGCTTACTTGACGTGGACGAGGATGGTTCGAAAGAGTTTCTCGACGAAATTGAGGATTTTTCTTCAGAACATATATTGATGGAAGAATTTGGAGATTCGTCTGTTTAAATATAAGAAAATTATTCACAAAGATTATTCAATTAACTTACTATTTATATTAAAACAGCACTAATGTATTGATCATTTATATGTTAATAGTATTAAATAATAAATATGCCTCAAAAAAATATGGGTGATAATAATAAAGAAGTAGGTCTCACCTGCAAACTGACTACTCGTGCAACTATAATTCTCAGACAGACCCCAATGATTCTGCATTATTATATTCCGCGATCAACTAAATCAGTTTCATAACAAATGAAAAATACGGAATAATTACGTAAATGACAAACCAAAAAACAGAGTAGTAATTATATAAACCTGAGAATGGTCTAAATCGTTATCTGGTTTGTCCTCGGCGCCGTTGAACGAGAGACGTCTCCGTTTGCTTCTCCCACTGAATTCAATGAGTGCGTCTTCAAGGTATCCGGTGGAAACGTCCCCGATTTCCATCTCCGGTGAACAGAATATATTCTCCGGCGATTCATCAATGAGCCCCCATGCATCTACAAGTACATTGCATGGCCAAATTCCTCACATTATGTGTGTGTATAGAAAAAAAAAANTATATATATATATATATATATATATATATCTTTAATGAAATTTTCTTGAATTACTAGCACAAATTAAATACATTCATCTTACAACGAAAATATACTTTTTCTTTGTTTGCACGAATCCACCAGCAAACTTAACATAAATCATTCTATAAATATACATAAAAGAACTGTAATATAAAATCGTTGTTGTCTATACCTAGATTGAAGTTTTGGTTGAAGAGTGATCCAAGGTTATGGAGATCCCAAGAGGGGAGAGAGTATGAAAGCTCACTCATATTTTTTTTAATGATTTGTGGATTGACTGTGAATGTGTTGAATTAAGGTGAGACCATGTGGCTGCCTATATATCTTGGTGGGTTGTGAGTAAAAAGTTAAAATAAATTGAAATTAATCCAAATAAAGCATGAAAATGGAAAAGAAAAAGGGGAAAACAAGTTAAAGCAGAGAAGAAATTTGGAAGGAGAAAAATCAGTACTCAATACAGTCAACTATAAAGAAAAGATAATTACACTAATGGTTGGACAGTCTCTGCCCATCAGGATTTATTTCATACAAAATAATACTATCAATTTTAGTGGTTATTTGTGACATGGTGAAATGACCATTTTTAACTGCATTTCTTACTAAGAAAATAAGTTTTCAATATGATTTGTGACTCCACCATTACAATAATTTAAGGTAAACAACAACTTAAATTGTGAACGATATTGAAATGCAGTCTGATTAACGAATCTCTCATTCGTGTTGTAAATTAATTTGTTATTCAACAAGAGTGTTAATACTTTTTCTTACAATACATATATGATGAGGTGTATAAATACAAACTATATGTCAATGAGAAATGAATTGATATTGACCAATGTGTAAAACAAAAATGGAACAAATGTAAACTAGGTTTTGAAATTTGAGTGGGGTTAGGTAATGGGGGACTGAATAATGGCTAAAGGCGATGAAACTATCATCATGATGTCTTTGTTCTAATGCTGCTCATGCATGTTACTCATGGAAGAGAGAGAAAGTGGTACTGTGGTAGATGCATGATATATCACTTGATTAATTAGTCGTGTTATGTATATAAGTATATTAGTACAACAAATATATGAATTTTTGTTTATTTTGTGGTTTGTATATCTACTACATGAATCATAAATTTTCAATCATATATATGAATATGATGGGTTTAATATGCGTAACCTACTTATCGCCAATTGCAATATTGTCCTTCCACTTAGAATTAGCTGATAGTGAATATATATATATATACACTTGAAAAACATGATTAGGACAAAAACGGGTTTAGTTGTTTAACTATCATAAAACGTAAAAACAAATGTCGTTTAAACCTATCAGTGCTATATATAATGATTTATAGTTACAATTTAGATAAGTGAAATGCGAAACTATGTAATCCTATATTCAACCATATTCTGCTTAAAATACAAAATTCTACATAGAATCTATGTAATCTGTATTGATGTGAAACGTTTAACATAAATACAACGACGAGATGCACCGGTTTGGTAAGATGGGTTATCAAAGTCATGCATGTTGACAAAATAAATGAATTCAGAGATACACATAAGAGAGGATTTCAAATTTGCAGCTTTATCTCTGTATGTATTATTCTTCAAAGCAAAATTTGCTTTCTGATTTGGTGAACAACCTGTTCTTCTATTATTAGGTACTTTTTTCCTTAGACTTATATACTTTCATTTCTTCTCCATCGTGGGGTCATGTCATATCCTGTCACGTTTACTCCATCATTACTTACCTTTTATTTCAATTTTTGTTATTTCTAAGGACGAGATAATATAGCACAACGCAAGCATAATTACTAAACACGACTTAAAACTTGATAAGAAATTTAGAGATTATCATTACTTACCTAAGATTCTTGAAGTTAATTGGATCGAACAAGTACACAGTATGACTTACTTAGCATTTGTTGACAACAAAAAGAGAAAATAACTTTGCGTTTGTATTAATGGGACAAAAAAATAGATTACTTGTCACCGAGTAAGAATGCTTTTTCTCGATTGTAATGCATATAGCCGGCATACGGATTTTCAGTGGGGTCGAGTGTAGGCATGCCGGAGGGACCCATTTGGAAATTTAGAAAGATTGCAACCGTATCATCTGTGGGTCTCTTCTTTAAATTCGAGTTTGAATGGTCCCAAATATATATATTGGTCAAATTTTATGATTGCAAATTTGCATTTACTTGGTTTTCTTGACGGTTGTCCCTAGAATTGAGAAATAATGAGTTGATATTTAATATTTTGGAAAATAATTACACACGTATCGGAGTTGTGATTTAGATATAATATCCAAAAGTTTCGCAAGTTTTATGGATCAAATAACAACTTTTGTATTCGATCATGTAGTAAGTTTTTTTTTGTTTGTTAATAGTTTCCAACTATATGTTTATTCAACAAGACTACCAATTGTAAGCTAACCACATTGGTCATCATCGAACTACTTGTCTCAAATTTTTAATGAAACGTTATAGATGTTAGTTGGTATTTAGAAATAGTTGATTTTGTAAAACCATAAATTATTTATTTTCATACGTAGCATTGAAAACGTTACCAATACGATATCCAATATTTAGTATGTATAATTTTCAAAATTTCAAACCATATGACTGATCCATGATCGAATCCTCTTTATATTTTTTTCATGGGTCCGAGTAGATTTTTAATATCTCATGTTGGAGAATCCTGAGATTATTTTAAACAAGAACCATTTACGACAAAAAACAGAACCATTTAGTGGGGGTAGATTTTAGGTAAGATTTTATAATACCATCAACCAAAAGAATTATGACGGATAAACAAACTGCTATCACTTAATTGAATCCTCTTGTTAATTATATATATAGACAGATTAGGAGAATTATGTTATTACCAAAGCTGTGCTATATTTGTCTTTGCATGTGTTGTTCATTGGACGGTTCACGATCGCCGATCGGTAATCATGGTGAATCAAACGGTGATGATTGAAGCACAGGTTTGGCCTCGGTCGGAGATTTTGTCTCTTGCTATTATTTGGACCCATTGCTTCTTCTTTGTTTTTGCTTTATTAATAATCTATTCGGACCACACACACAAAAAAAAAGTCAAGTCCACACAACATACTTTAACCAAAAACACAGATGCTTCGATTTAAAAAGAATCGATAAGAGAGTGTTGTCACGGACCATTCTTCTGCATAGTCCGAGACATGTCGCGTTGTTTTCCCAAGACTTTACGTAGATTGATAAGTTTATGGTTCAGTAAAGTGTATGTATTAAGTGATAAACTAAAGTTTTATGTTTTGATGTATGAGTCGAAATAATGTTACAATTTCTTCATCAGATTCAGCTATGTAACTTTGCCCAAAAATAAAATAAAAAAATTCAGCTATGTATAACACAGATTTTATACCAGTATCTTAAATATTTATTTTCCGATGAAATATATGTGTAGTTAATTTTCTTAAAGGTAATCTAAATATCTATTACTTTTTTTGTCAACACCGTAATTACATGAACGAACCAAATTTTCATCTATCCGAATGCATAGCAAACCGGATTCTGGTTTGGTTATGTAATCCAATTTTAATTAGATCAAACCGGATTCTGGTTATGTAAACCAATAATTTTTCGATTCCGTCGAAATTGTTTTACCTGAAAGGGGATTTGGAAAAACCCTCTCACTCTCAGGCTCAAGCGCCGGCGTTCACTCTCTAACCAAACTCGATTTCGTTTCTGGGTTGTGAGATTGAGAAATGCCGAGATCATCTTTGCGGCTACTAGCTAAGCCTCTCTTGGAGAGCAGGCGAGGGTTTTGCACGAGCTCTGATAAGATCGTAGCTTCGGTGCTTTTCGAGAGATTGCGCGTTGTGATACCCAAACCGGATCCTGCCGTTTACGCTTTCCAGGAGTTCAAGTAAGCTCTCTCATCGCTTTGCTTGTGTTCTGTTTTTTCTTTGGTTGAGGAATGGTGAGATTTTGAGAGAAAATGGGGGGAAAAGTATAGTTGTGTGATTCAAAGACTGCTTTTTTATGTTGCGGAATGAATAAGATTTGAGTCATTGAGCACCGAAATTTTGATTTTACTCTCTGGTTCATTTTGATTTTGATCACGTTTTGGTCTTGATTTTGTTGCTCTATGGCAGATTCAATTGGCAACAGCAGTTTCGTCGTAGATATCCCGATGAGTTCTTAGACATTGCTAAGAACAGGTAAAAGTTTCTGTTTTTCTCAATCTTCTTTTGATATCATCATGTGTCCAAGCATATAATCTGCTCGAAGGTTTCTTCTGCATTCAACTTTGTGTCATCCTTGTTAGTTATTATGACAATAGCAAAGAATGTTAGATTGGGAGTTTTTCCGAGTAGCTCCGTGAGTTATTGTTGCTCAATTCTTCAGCAGAATTACCTTGCCTGAAGTGAACTATATTAGAAGTGTTACATGCTCATAGATATATAGTGAAGGTTCTGTATAGGTCAGTTTCATTTTTCTCCAAGTGCGGTGAAGCTTCTATGAAAATTTCATTTCGTCTTTGGTTAATCTTATGATACGTGAATACAGAGCCAAGGGTGAATACCAAATGGACTATGTACCTGCTCCTAGAATTACAGAGGCTGACAAGAATAACGATAGGAAGTAAGTTGTTGGCACCTCTTAAAGCTTCCTGGCCTGTTGTATTTCTCTTCGGTTGATGATTGATAGTTACTTTTGGGAAAATGCTGCTATTATAGGTCATTATATAGAGCCCTAGACAAAAAGTTGTATCTTCTCATATTCGGCAAGCCATTTGGAGCTACTAGTGACAAACCTGTTTGGCACTTCCCAGAGAAAGTCTATGATTCTGAGCCAACTCTTCGCAAGGTGTTTGTTTGATTTGATGCCTCTATTTCAACACACAAGACCATAAAATTTCATTCATGTGCTTATTGTTAATATGTAAATTCGGTATTTGCAGTGCGCGGAATCTGCTTTGAAGTCAGTCGTAGGAGACCTCACTCACACATACTTTGTTGGAAATGCTCCAATGGCTCACATGGCCATACAACCTACAGAAGAAATGCCTGATTTGCCATCTTACAAGGCAAGAACGAACGTTAACGGGGTTTTACTAGTATTAGTAATTTCAGAAGCTCAAGATTTCTAAACTGAATTTTGTTGTTGTGTAGAGGTTCTTCTTCAAATGCAGTGTAGTAGCAGCATCGAAATACGACATAAGCAACTGCGAGGATTTTGTGTGGGTAACCAAAGACGAGCTCTTGGAATTCTTCCCTGAGCAAGCTGAATTCTTCAACAAGATGATCATTAGCTGAGCCACTCACACCACAAAAACTCCTATTTTCATCCCTTCTTCTCCATCAATGTCATCTCTCTGGTATTAGACAGTGTGAGAAGGTCAATGTAATAACCAAACAAAACCATGTCTCTGGTTGTGACGTGAAGGAAATTTTTGTTGACAGTTGATCTGAAGTACGTAGTTGAATGTAGTTGTGGCTTCTTTCTCAACCTTTTTTTATACATCTCTCCGATAGATATTATATTACGTATCTTGATAAGAAATCACACACTCGTTGATTCGAGAACAGCTTGAAATATATATTGAGTATTGACCGTCGTAATTCCAAGCCCACTGGGCTTAAAACGAAATACCCAACTTGTAACCCAAATCTCTAATTTTTTCCGGTTTAATTTCTAATTTTTAAAATTAAAAATGTTTTTTGTATAGTGTTAAAAAAAAGGAGCATTTCAATTAGCCCTAGCAGGTTTTTTGTCTATGTCACTACTCTTCCTAAGAAGAGCCAAGCCGTTATTTGTATCTTGTTGTTCAGCTACTCATTCTCGCTCCAGCTTCTTATCTCCGACGCTTACGAATCAGCTAGTTCGTTCGTTTCACGGTTCCAGAACAATGGTACGATTTTGTAATCACCGATTGTTTGTTTCTCCGTTAGGATTACCCACCGGATTTCGAAATTCTGCTGCTATTTGTTTAAGTCTGAGAATTGAATGTTTGTTTTCTGAATTTCGTAGTCGGAATCAGAGAAGAAGATCCTGACAGAGGAGGAGCTTGAGCGGAAAAAGAAGAAGGAAGAGAAGGTTTGACTTGTGATTTTTTTCCCCATTTTTCTCAGAAACGTTTTCTGGAGTCGATTCAACGTGGTTGTGCTGTTCTCTTTGAGCTTGATTTTAACAATTTTGATATCTAGAATCTCATAGACGAGTGTGATTGAGTTTATTGTTCAATCATGGGACTAGCTAATAGAGATTGGATAGTGATAACTATGGATTACCCATTTGGAAAATGGAACTGATGAGATCGTATTGTTATTTTTAAGATAGAAAAGTTTGAGAAACCGTCTTCACTATATCAGAATGAAGAAGTGTTCTACATTTAATAGTTTGAGTACTTGGCACAAATTCGTATAATCATAGTTTGTGTTTCTTTTGGTGTTGTTTTAGAGTTGTATACTTTTGAATACGCCTTACATTTCATTTTTCTTTGTGTGGTGGGAGTTAGTTTTAAGTAAAATATTGACTCAATTTTGATTTTTTCAATCTCATTAATTTCATTATATTTTGTTCGAATTCAATTGTAATTTATTCATAGGCTAAAGAAAAGGAGTTGAAGAAGCAAAAAGCTTTGGAGAAAGAGAGGCTGGCTGAACTGAAGGTAAGCTCTGAGGAACTCCAATTATTCATTTCGGGTTCCTGCTTCATATGTATGTGTAATGTGCCAGCCAAATCCTTAATTTTCCCTGTAACTTGAAATATTTATCATGGTGTGCTTCTCGTGTAGGCAAAACAGGCCAAAGATGGAACTAATGTCCCTAAAAAGAGCGCAAAGAAGAGTTCCAAACGGGATGCGTCAGAAGAGAATCCTGAGGATTTTGTGGACCCTGAAACTCCTCTTGGAGAGAGGAAAAGGCTTTCTTCACAGATGGCCAAACAATACAGCCCTGCTACCGTGGAGAAATCGTAAGTGTGTAGATCTTTTTCTTTGACATTTATCCCAAGAAGTTCCTCTAGATAATCTCTGTTATTCTGTAATTGGGTCAGATGGTATGCTTGGTGGGAGAAATCTGACCTTTTTAAGGCGGATGCTAAGAGTTCCAAGCCACCTTTTGTAATTGTAAGGCCTAATCCGATTCTTAAATTCATGCTCGTTCTGGATTCGACCTTCTTTTTATTGTCTTCTCGAATACTTAATTTGTGAAAACCAAATTGAGTTGAGAAAATCTTGAGCTTCTGAAATTATTAATACTATTTTTAAAGTTTCTTTAATCCTTTGATTGATTCTGCAGGTTCTTCCTCCTCCAAATGTGACTGGAGCCTTGCATATTGGCCATGCGCTTACATCTGCAATTGAGGTTTCATTAGCATATTGTTTGGTGCTATAGCTGTCTATTGTTCCTCCCGATGATCAACGGCTTAATACTTGTTGATGCAGGATACAATTATTCGTTGGAAGAGAATGTCTGGGTATAATGCTTTGTGGGTACCCGGGGTTGACCATGCTGGTATAGCTACACAGGTGAGCCCCAATCTCATCTCCCATATTAGTTGAAGTTTCAGCCTATAGAGTGAATCCTCGTTGGGCTACAGGCTTGTAGCTTTATCTTATACACATTGTATATTTTTTTTTTACTTGGATGTACATTCTAGGTGGTGGTCGAGAAAAAGATCATGCGTGATAGAGGCATGACTAGGCATGATGTTGGCCGTGAAGAATTCGTAAAGGAAGTGAGTTGAAAATTTAAAATATGTTGATGAATAGTTTCCTTTTTTCATTATACAAAAATTCTTGTTTTGCTTGTGATCATGGAAAAGGTGTGGAAGTGGAAGAACCAGTACGGCGGTACAATTCTAACACAGCTACGGCGACTAGGAGCTTCTCTCGACTGGTCTCGTGAGGTAATATCCAGTAATTTGACCTTTCTTGGATAAATGTTATAGAAAATTGGCTGTTTTATTTATTTCGCCACTAGGTGAACATATATGTAAATGATATTTTTTATCTTCACTTGTGTCCCTGGGCTATCCATCTTACGGATGTGTTTCGGCCTGTAAATTTATAGTGTTTTACAATGGACGAGCAAAGATCAAAAGCTGTCACTGAGGCCTTTGTACGGTTATACAAAGAAGGGCTTATATATAGGTATGTTTAAGTCTGACTTTGTTCTTTGATGCAAGCTATAGAATTCCTGTAGATGGAAACAGTAATATACCGAAATTAGGATTATAGGACCATTTTACCTTTTTCAGTTATCTTGTTGTAAGAAAGAACATTTGACTGAAGGTATACCATGGCTTCTGCAGGGATATTCGGCTTGTTAATTGGGATTGTATTTTGAGAACAGCCATATCTGATGTTGAGGTAAGTCAGCAGCAACTGTTAGACTAAGATTGTTGGAGGGCATCCTGTTTATGTGGAGTGTCTAATATCTGTAGGTTGAGTATATCGACATTAAAGAAAAAACGCTACTAAAAGTTCCTGGCTATGAGAAGCCAGTAGAATTTGGTCTTCTTACCTCGTTTGCTTACCCTCTGGAGGGAGGCTTGGGAGAGGTAATTGTTGCCACTACCAGGGTGGAAACGATGCTTGGGGATACTGCTATTGCTATTCATCCTGATGATGCAAGATACAAGCATCTTCATGGGAAATTTGCTGTGCACCCATTTAATGGGCGGAAGTTACCTATTATCTGTGATGGAATACTTGTTGATCCAAATTTTGGTACTGGTTGTGTTAAGGTATACCTCTACCTTATATATTTGATGCTGGGTTTCTGCCCCTATTAGTTGTGTTTCTTGTGTCAAAGTTACTTAATTCTTATTTTGTAGATTACTCCTGCCCATGATCCCAATGACTGTGAGGTTGGAAAGCGCCACAAGCTGGAATTTATAAATATATTCACAGATGATGGAAAAATCAACACAAATGGTGGGTCTGACTTCGCAGGGATGCCACGCTTTGCAGCTCGTGAGGCAGTTGTTGAAGCTCTGCAGAAGCAGGTAACTTTCTCTAACTCTTCACATAACATATATAATTTTTCTTTGATTGTTGGTTTGAGAATTTTTGTTACACTATGGGTAGTTGCTTGTAAGTGTCTTGTAGATTTTAACTGTTTTGTCAATATATTATTCAGGGGCTGTACAGAGGTGCCAAAAACAATGAAATGAGGCTTGGACTTTGCTCAAGAACTAATGATGTTATTGAGCCTATGATAAAGCCTCAATGGTACGTTAACTGCAGCATGATTGGAAAGGAGGCTCTTGATGTTGCTATCACTGATGAAAACAAGAAACTCGAGTTTGTACCAAAGCAGTACACAGCAGAATGGAGAAGGTTTCTTTCATTTATCTTTTACTCTATAATGGTTTCTTAATCTACCCCATCTATAGAAGCTCTTACAGCACAGCTGTATGGATAAGCTGCGATGGCGGTTTAAGATGTCATTACACCATCTATTAACAATCTTTACCTTACAGATGGCTAGAGAACATACGTGACTGGTGTATTTCAAGACAGCTTTGGTGGGGACACAGAATACCAGCATGGTATGCCACTCTAGAGGAGGATCAGCTCAAGGAGGTTGGTGCATACAGTGACCATTGGGTTGTTGCTAGAACTGAGGACGATGCTCGAGAAGAGGCTGCTCAGAAATTTTTGGGGAAGAAGTTTGAACTCACTCGAGATCCTGATGTACTTGATACATGGTTTTCTTCTGGGCTCTTTCCATTATCTGTTCTGGGATGGCCAGATGTAACCGATGACTTCAAAGCCTTCTATCCAACTTCTGTTCTTGAAACTGGACATGATATCCTCTTTTTTTGGGTTGCTCGTATGGTTATGATGGGAATGAAACTAGGTGGTGAGGTTCCATTCAGTAAGGTACATGTACATTTTAAGTCAAACAAGGATCACACCTCCTTTTAGATGCAAGTATCACTGTGACCGGTACTTATATGCAAAAAACATATTTTATGTCTTTGCTATAGGTTTATTTCCATCCTATGATACGTGATGCACATGGGCGTAAAATGTCAAAATCTCTTGGAAATGTCATTGATCCACTTGAAGTAATAAACGGAGTAACTCTTGAAGGTCTTCATAAGAGATTAGAAGAGGGTAACTTGGATCCAAAAGAGGTGATTGTTGCCAAAGAAGGACAAGTGAAGGACTTTCCAAATGGTATCCCTGAATGTGGCACTGACGCTCTTCGGTTTGCGCTCGTCTCTTACACTGCTCAGGTACTATCCATTGCACCGTCCCTAACAAGCTCCTTCTGTGTATGTTCTATAAACTAAAAATTGCGTTTCTTGATTCTTTTCTAGTCTGATAAAATTAACTTGGACATTCTTCGAGTTGTTGGTTACCGTCAATGGTGTAATAAACTGTGGAACGCCGTCAGATTTGCAATGATGAAGCTTGGCGATGGTTATACTCCTCCGCAGACTCTAAGTCCTGAAACCATGCCTTTCAGCTGCCAATGGATTCTCTCTGTTCTAAATAAGGCAATATCAAAGACAGTGGTGTCACTAGATGCATTTGAGTTCTCGGATGCAGCCAACACAATATATGCATGGTGGCAATACCAATTCTGTGATGTGTACATTGAAGCAATTAAGCCTTATTTTGCTGGTGACAACCCAACGTTTGCTTCAGAGAGGGCTCATGCACAACATGCTCTCTGGATAAGTCTGGAGACTGGTTTGAGACTGCTTCACCCATTTATGCCTTTTGTTACTGAAGAGCTATGGCAACGACTTCCCGCACCCAAAGACACAGAAAGAAAGGCTTCTATCATGATATGTGACTACCCATCTGCCATAGAGGTGAGTAAGATTTTCGGATTTTCCTTGTAACTTGTCATAATTGTTCACGTTTATAACTCTTTTATTCTGATGCTGTGAACCCAGAACTGGTCAAATGAGAAAGTGGAGAGCGAAATGGACACCGTTCTGGCAACTGTGAAATGCATGAGAGCACTCAGGGCAGGGTTGCTGGAGAAACAGAAAAACGAAAGGTCTGAGTATATGATTAAAGCCCCATTCGAGGAACACTTTGAGACATTTCATTAACCATCCTGCATTTTTTTAAAATGAATCTCACTAAAAAGGTTACTTAATAGTTTTATTCATTTTTCTCAGGTTACCTGCTTTTGCTCTGTGTGAAAACAACGTAACATCTGAAATTGTTAAGTCTCACGAGTTGGAGATCAGAACCCTTGCAAATCTATCATCCTTAGAGGTAAATTCTATCTTCAATTTATGTCTTACGGTTTATCTATTGTTTCGTGTATCATTTCTGAGTTTCTATGGGGCTTTGGTATAGGTTGTGTCAAAAGGACAACATGCAGCACCACCTGGATCTTCAGTTGAGACGGTGAACGAGAACCTCAAAGTATATCTTGAAGTGGACGGAGCCATTAACACAGAAGCTGAACAAGAAAAAATCAGAAACAAGATTGGTGAACTACAAAAGTAAGTCCTTAGACCCGTCACTGAATCAAAACAAGATGCTTGAATCTCATGTTAGTTTCCTGAGATTTCCTCCTTTGACATTTTTATTTCTTGTTTCATCAGACAAAAAGAGAAGTTGCAGAAGATGATGAGTGTGTCTACTTACGAAGAGAAGGTCCCTGCGAATATAAAAGAAGACAACGCAAACAAGCTTGCTAAGATACTCCAAGAATTCGATTTCTTTGAGAAGGAAAGTGCTCGTCTTGCTGCAGAAACAAGCAATTCAGGAAATCAATAAATGGAACTGAAGAACTGAGACACAGAGAGTCACAGTTTCTATCTGCGAAGGCCAACAAATGAAATATTTCAGGTTAAGAAACTATGTCTGATGATGTTATTGTGAACTAGTTTTGAGTTATAACACTATTTTTACTACATCTCTGAAAAGAAGACTGTTGATATTAGTTTTGAAGAGATTATTCCCAAACACCATTTGTTTTGGTCAACATGAACAACTTAATTGTTCTTTGTTTATTGTTGCACTTAGCTTAGAGCCTCGCTTGTGTGTCATACATATGATCAAGAGAAATTAAAGCAAAAGGTATTAGAGTTAGTAAAATCAAAGCCAAATGTTTGTATCCGGAGCGTATCAATATATATCTATCCACTTATTCAATCTAGATGAGAAAAGTATCTCCTTTTGGTTTATGTTTTTCTTTTCCTCAAACATATGATCTGATTTCAATAATTTGAATAAGTATGAGTTGGACCCACGATTACTTTGCCGCAGCCTTTTCATTTCCTCAGTGTTATCATCTACATATTTGGTCTCGATCGGTTTCATTCTTTGATGTAATGATTCTCATTCTGATAGACATAATTCTTAATGCCCATTATACCTCATTACTGCTTTTCCCTGGAACATTAGGTAGGTGTCTGATTTTCTCTTTTGTGATAATCGATTTGTTTGGTAAAAGGTTAATTATTAGGCTGGTCAGGACTCCAAATTGGCTTTGTATATATCAACTTTGATATGTACTCTCTCATTCCCTTTATCTAGATTCTTCTTGATCTTAAAATTTAAGCAAATTCCCATGAACTTGTACAATGTTGTACATTTCGTAAAATATATAGAACTATAATGCATACAGCATACTCTCATTCCCCGTCCAGAACTCTAGCAAAAGAAGTTATAACTTTGGACTGGCACGTATTTTAAGCTTTGTGCTGGTTTCCATAAACAATGGACCGGCCGTGTATGAAGATTCTGCAAAAAAACGTAATTATGGATTGGTGGATAAGAGAACATTTAGAAAGCCTGTAAAGGGAGAATTATTCTCTTTATGTCCCTCTCCTCCTTCTTCTTCTCACCTGCCATTACAATCTACTACACAATCAAACTTGTGATATTCTTCAATTGTCTCTACTTGTTATGATTACAACCATGTGTGTGCTGCCTCTAAAAACCTAAACTTTCTCTTGAGTTTTTCAACATGTTATGATTTCCCCTTTTTGATATATTTGGACAGGAAGCTCTTAACTTACGCTCAATGTGTCATATCCTCAAATTCAAACGTATGATACAAATTCTCCATGCAATCTTTTCAAGTGTTGAATCATTGACAAATTTAGTTTCACCGTTCACATAATCTCTTCGAGTTTAGTGTTTAGTGTTTAAGCCGAAATTAATGTTTCTCCAATTTAGTTCATCTTATATACTTGGGGAAAAGTATTAGAAGGTTGATTTTTAACCATTTGATGAGAAGAAGAAAAAAACATATAGCAAACATACTTCCAATGTTTTGAGGAATGAAAAGTCAATGGTTGTTTGGTTCTTATTCCCAAAATCTTTTTCATATGACCACATATCATTGTAATATATTGACTAATAACCTATTCTTTGGCATAAAGTTTTAAATTAGATCGTTTTGAGAAGAACAGTTAGTATTAAATATGTTATTTTGGTGGCCCATCTATTCACAAATTAGACTTTTAAACAAACCCTCTCTAGGTGTTTTTCTCTCTTGGTTGATTACACCTTTTACTATATTATATAATTTGTATAGTTTGTGCATGTGCTATGATTGAAATCAATTAAAGTGTGAGGGGAGAAAATAACGCTTAAATAAAATAATACATGTAATGGTCAAATGGTTCGGTGAGAATTTTCTGAAATCAAAATAGAATTTAGCCGTTATGATAATCCAAACCCTCTTTTTCAAGAATCATATATTGTCAATGTATGTATTATATATCTTACACACAGAAATAAACATCAGTCGAAGAAACTCATTGAATGTTTGATTGTAGTAAAAGCCATGAATCATGGACCTGCAGTCAATTTCACAATAAATTTCTTTTGGATCTATTTGGCGATTCAATGAATTGTTTGATTTTTTCATTATTCGTTTTCATAAAATTTATTTCAGAAAACAAAACTAATGTCGCGGCATGTAGCCACCGTTTCGCCCTTACCAACTTCGTATGTAATAAATTGCTTTAGGTACGTTCAGTTCACTGATCAGTATAAACTTATTAACCAATCAGATTCATAATCAAATTTTAACCAAGATGGTCTTCGTATTTTCTTAAAAACAAAGGCAGAACATAATGCACACGTCACATGTGTATTGTATGTATAATTTATGATTTATGTTTATATGTGTATATATACTAAACTTTTTTTTTTTTTATATACTAAACTTTGGCTAGCTTTAGGGGCAAAGTGACTAAAATTAAAACGTGTGTTATGTATTGTAGTCTTTATATTGAAGGTCAATAACATCACCTTGACATTTTCTAATAACATTAGGCTTCGTGATTTGTTCGTATGGGGTAAAAAGGTCCACTTTGTACGTATCACGTAACCTCCAGTTGATTTTAGTATTACGGCTTGGTTAGATTTTTAGAATGTTATGTATGCAACTTTCTCATTTTGGTCGGTTTTGTTGGAATTCTTGCATATGTATTTTTGTTGAATATGTAGCATCGAAATGGAACACAGTTGGAAATAAGGTATGAATGGTACATTTTTCTTATTGATGGTGTGAAATAAATGAGACATACCAACTTTAGTACGGTTACCGCAAAAATGTACCTATTTTGTTTACTTCAAAAATGATGTTCCGCTCCAAATAGTTGTACTACTATTTTGTGAATTTTCAATAATGTGATTTTTTTGATAAAACAATAATGTGATTTTGATAAACGGTATTAACATTTCCGAAGGGTAATTAATATGAGTGAAATAGTTATTGTATTATTTCAACCGCAAAGACTAATCATTTTTGAAACCATATAATATTTGCTTGCATATATTTTTCTACAAAAGCATAGATGCATGAAATGTAACCAAGACAAACGAAACATGGGTTATGGTCAAGAAGATGACTATGCGTACTACTTACATACACATTTGTCCATTTCGTCATCGACGACATTTACGTCCCACCCTCCTGCTTTAAGCAACTTCCTACGTTTTTTTCTTCCTTTTTTTTGTAATTTTTTTTTGTACTTCATATTCTTTTATTTTGAATTTAATTTATATATAATATTGTGGGATCCAAACTATATTTAGGAGATAGGAAACATTTGGGTATAAGTGATCTCGACACATTTCACAAATGGCTAAGACCATACGCTTAATAGCTTATTGTCTTCGTATGTTGTCCACAAAGTTTGTATAGCAATGTAGCGTTAAAAATATTATCGTTTTGTGGAAGCATTTTAACTTTAATAGTTAGCCAGATGACCAGATCACTAGAAGATATTACCTAGATCTAAGGTTAAACTCAAACAATGAAGATTACCTGAGTTCAATATTTCTGGAATGTTTTTTTTTTTTGCCGGTATTTCTGGAAGGTTACATCATGGTATAATGTATTATGGATTGGATTATCCATATGTGGATGAAATGCTTCTTTTGTGATATGTATATATATATGGTTATATTTTTCAAATTGTAATTCGAATTTTGAAGAGATTTATATTTTTAAAAGTATCAAGAATCCCGAGCCAGTAATTTTAATGGGCTACCACATAGGGAAATGATTTTGATTTGTTTTCAATACGCAGCAAGAAATCAGAAAGATATCAAAAAGTAAGAGGACAAACTGGAAAGAAGCAGAAGCATAGGGGCATGTGTAATGCATTATCATTACAAAAAATTCTTTTCAGAAATTGCGTGTAAGTATTAGAGAAGAACAAAAAGAAAAGGAATGAATTGGAAATGGACGAAAATGCAAAAAGGAAATTAGGGGAATGAAGTCAAAAGGTTGGTTCAAATACGTACGAAGGACCATTAATATGACTTTCTAATAATCAGAAAGTAAATAATTACATAACACGAAATCCCAGAAACAAGATTTTTTTTAAAACAAGGAAACTAAAAAAAGAATGGAATGATGATCCTAAGGTCAAAGCTTAGCAGTTGGGCTATTTTTCATTTTTCTTATTTTTATTTATTTTAATTTGGTCTAAATAACCTATGATGAAAAAAGTGTGACGCCTAGAGGAAACTTCTTCATTTGGGTAAATCCCAAATCCCAATAAGGTAATTCTTGTAAGCAATTAGGATTGGACAAAACAAACCAAAAGCAAATATGAGATTCTTCTACAAAGTAGTCCATATCTTAATACAAATTTGGTGCTGGATGATATTTTAGTGGCTGTCGAGATTAAGTAAAGATGATAGATAATCATAAAGTTTCACATATTTATATGTAATTTTTAAAGCATACAACTTTCATCTGATTTTTGTAAAGATAAACGGTGATTAATTAATGAAATAATGCTTCAATATTTTAACCTCTTTATTGTTTCTCTTTCTCTGGTTAATGACGTTTCTTCGACGGGAGTGGTCCATGTATTATGGATACCAACCAAAACTCGAAAAGATTCTTGTAGAGCTATTTTCTACTAATGCATGGAAAGTCAAATGGATGATAAATTTGTGTTGAATATATTTTATTCTGTTAGGTCAAAAACACATGTCACCTCAAACTATATAAAAGTATAACAACATTCCAGCTGGTTACTAATTATAAAATAATTAAAATATTATCATCTTTCTTCTTTCTCGTCCAAGAATTACTTATGTTATCACATCACACAATTAATTTCTTGAGTTAAGATTTTTCTTTAGCTTCTCTAATATATACACACACTGACATACATATACACACACATATAAGCACGAGTTCTTCCAAAAAGAGACAAAGGAGAATAAATAGTAGGGGAAAAGAAACATTTATCCTCTATAAAAACAGAAACCTTTTGTCCTTTTATATCTTTAACCTTCACTCACAAAATCACAATCCTCCCTTAGTGTTCTTCTTCTTCAACATCTTTCTTCCTCTACAGAAGGCAAAAAAAAAAAACGTTTTCTTTTTCTTTCAAGAAATCAAGATCAAAAGAATTAGGGTTTTCGAATGGGTAGGTGTGGAAGAAGCAACGACGGAGTAATTGGTGGAGTAAGACCATACGTACGATCTCCGGTGCCTCGTCTGAGATGGACGCCGGAGCTTCACCGGAGTTTCGTTCACGCCGTTGATTTGCTCGGCGGTCAATATAGTCAGTCTATTTAACCAATCTCTTTTTTTTGGTATTTTTTTTAGATATCTTTAAGTTCGGTTTTTGTAGCTTTTACTTGGGCAGTTATATAAAATCGCAATATATACCAATATTCATTATCGCCATAGTCCAGTTTTTAAATGTTTTGTATTTTTGTGTTTGAATGAAACAGAAGCAACTCCAAAACTTGTTCTGAAGATAATGGATGTCAAGGGACTAACCATATCACACGTCAAGAGCCATCTCCAGGTCAAAGAAAATGCTAAAAAAATACTTTTTTAATACTATTTATTGTCTTGTACTGTTTATTCGTATACATCACACTGCTCTTTCCACCTTTATCTTTTATTAATTTGAATATTTTTAAAACGTTTTTTCATTGTTTTGATTATACTGCAGATGTATAGGGGATCCAGAATCACTCTTCTTGGAAAACCAGGTAATGAGTTCTACATATTTTGTTGTTTATATGAGGAGGCATCAACGAATTACACTCTCAAACGTCATAGTTTCAAGATTAGGACATTTCTTTTCATATACCCACCATTCACATAAAATCTGTAATAATGCATAAATTGAAATCTCACTCCCACCATTGTCAGAAATATTCAAATAATGTAAAGTATTTATTAAAACAAGGATAGAGAGATTAACAAAAAAAAATGAAAAAGAATTTGGTTATAGACTTATAGGTAAATAAGTGCTTCTTTTAATTTATTGCCAAAAACAAAAATACTCCTACCAAAGAGTGAAGAGAATATTCATCATGGTCATAAATTAATTAATGTTTTTATAATATATTTTTTGGGGGACAGAAGAGAGTTCTTCACCATCTTCAAGAAGAAGAAGAAGACAAGACAATGAAGAAGATCATCTTCATGACAACTTGTCTGTACACGCAAGGAATGATTGTCTTTTGGGTTTTCACTCTTTTAACTTTAGGTAAAAAAAAAAATTATTTCCTTGGCAAAAAACGGAAAGGGAATATTAATTTGTTTCTGACAAGTGTTTTAATTTTATTCCAGAAAATAGGTATGTTATCATACAGTTTTGTTTGAATATGAATTGTCGAATTTAAAGATTTTTTTTTTTTTTTTGGGGGAGAAGAGAGCAGACTTCAGCGACTGATAATGATGACGATGACTTTCTTAACATCATGAACATGGAGAGAACGAAGACATTTGCAGGCAATGGCGAGTCCATCAAATTTCAGTCTCATCACTCTCTCGAGGTATTAAATATATTCAATTTTATCATATGGTTTCATAAATAGCCGTTGCGAAAAGTTGATATCAATAATAAAAATATTTAAGACTCAGATAAACACTCACTAAACCACTGAACATTGTTATGGTATGGGTCAACACTAGGGTAGCATGGGGCTCGGTACTGAAAATTTTCAGATAGAGATTTTATTGTCACAATAAATTCTTAAGTAGTAAGCACTAATATAATTCATTAGTAAAATAATTTATAATTTGGATAAACAACTAACCCATTGTATGGGTAAAAGAGTTGATAAAATCATTAGTAAAATAAAATCACCACCTATATTTGAAGGAGTACATAATTGTTTTGATTAGGTTAATTCATTGATTTTAGATATACTATAATCTATAGACAATTAGAATTGTTGAATCCGTTGATTAATGTAGAAGAATTAGTAGATTTATTACAAATACTAATCTTATGTTCTCACGGACATTCTCAAATTTATATATTGACCAAGAAGAGTATAACCTATAGTCTCTAATTTATAAGAGCTTATTATGTCTTTGGAATTTAGGCTGAGAACACGAAGAACATTTGGAAAAACACATGGCGAGAAAACGAACACGAAGAAGAAGAAGAGTTATCGCTGTCTCTGTCGTTGAATCATCCTCATAACCATCAACAAAGATGGAAAAGCAATGCTTCATCATCACTCAGTGAAACAAGCGAAGCAGTCTCATCTTCTTCTGGTCCATTCATCTTCAGAGATTGTTTTGCTTCTTCGAAGATTGATCTTAATCTTAATCTCTCCTTTTCTCTACTCCATAGCTGAAGCTTTGTTCAGCTTTGTTCCTTTGTTCTAAATTTTAGCGTAGTGAACATTTAGATTGTTTTTAAACCACCTTAAAAGTTCCTAATCTTTTAGTTAGGCCTCTTGATTTGTGATTGTGATGTTTTTTTTTTTGGCTGTCTACAATGTCACAATTACATCGGATTTATTAACAAGACTGAAAGGTTCAAACCATTTGAGCAAAAAAGTAATTCGACTAGTTATGAACTTTATTATTTATGTTGGCCTTCTTATGTAATCAGATGTTATGATATGTTAGAGGGAGATTAGTACTTGTTGGATGAGAAATTAATGTTTTATGCGGAGATTAGTCTGTGCTTTAATATGAAGTGGAAAGGAAAAGGATACCTTCAAACGCAGCGTTTTGATCCTCCTTACACGCAGCGTTTTGATCCTCCTTACACGCAGCGTTTTGTAGTGGGTGTATAATTTATGGAACACATTAAATTTGTAACCGTTTATGTTTGCAAAAATTGATGATTAATAATAGAAATTAAAATTATTGGGCAAAATCCTAACGTTGATCGTAAGTGACGATGGTCGGTGGTGATGAATCTATCTCACCGTGTCGGTTCGAGATTCCACACGGCGAGCCTCGAGGCTTCGTCTTCAGCTAATAATCCCTTCGCCGAGGGTTCCGGCGAGATGTCTCCGGGACCATCAATCCCGCTCCGCCGAGCTGCTCTATTTCTAGCTGCCATCTCCATCTCCTGCTTCGTCCTTTACAGAGCCGCTGATTCCTTGTCTTTCTCCCCTCCCATTTTCGATCTCTCTTCTTATCTGGTTAGTCTTCTCTTCTCTTCACCACAAGTTCTTCGCGAATTTGATGCTCGTCGTTATTAAACGCACGATTTAGAGATTTTAGGTTCGATTGAAATTGCTGTGAAATTTGAAATAACATAGCTAGTTCTGGTGCTTAGAGATTGCATGTGGATTGTTCTTATGAACTAGCTAAGTGTTACTGCGATTTATGTTATCTGCGATTTTCTCATATTTTGATTATTATGAATTTGGAACCAATGAGTATCATTGTGAAGCTACAAGTTTTGTGAATGCATATTCAAATGCTGAATTTGTTTGCTTATGATAGGATAATGAGGAACCTAAGCTAGAAGATGTTCTGAGTAAAGCTGCAACGAGAGACAGGACAGTTGTTTTGACAACTTTGAATGCAGCATGGGCAGCTCCAGGATCTGTTATTGATCTCTTCTTTGAGAGTTTTAGAATTGGGGAAGAAACTAGTCAAATCTTGGATCATTTGGTGATTGTTGCATTGGATGCTAAGGCTTATTCGCGTTGCTTAGAACTGCATAAGCATTGTTTCAGTCTTGTTACGGAAGGAGTTGATTTTTCCAGAGAAGCTTATTTTATGACTCGGTCTTACTTGAAGATGATGTGGAGAAGGATTGATCTCCTAAGGTCTGTTCTCGAGATGGGATACAATTTTGTTTTCACGGTAAAGTTCCAGCATCTTCATATTTACTTAGGTACTAGCATAGGGAACTGATGAAAGACTTGTGTGAAACTCAGTGTTCTGGTTCGTTTTTCCTTTTTCTCCAGGATGCTGATGTGATGTGGTTCAGGAACCCGTTTCCACGGTTTTACATGTATGCAGATTTCCAGATTGCTTGCGATCATTACCTCGGAAGATCAAACGACCTACATAATAGACCAAACGGAGGGTTTAACTTTGTGCGGTCCAACAATCGAACTATACTTTTCTACAAATACTGGTATGCTTCAAGACTCAGATTCCCGGGATATCATGATCAGGATGTGCTTAACTTTCTCAAGGCAGAACCTTTTGTTTTCCGGATTGGGTTAAAGATGAGATTCTTGAACACTGCTTATTTCGGCGGTTTATGTGAGCCTAGCAGAGATCTGAACTTGGTTCGTACAATGCATGCCAATTGCTGCTACGGTATGGAGAGTAAGCTTCATGATCTCAGAATCATGCTTCAAGATTGGAAAGATTTCATGTCTTTACCACTTCATCTAAAACAATCTTCTGGTTTCTCCTGGAAAGTCCCTCAGAATTGCAGGTACTCTTCAACTACACTTCCTATGAATTTACGGTCACTATCATCGATTCGAGACGAATCCATGAACCTTTTTTTGTTGGTTTTTTCAGTCTTGATTCTCTTCGACGCTATGATGAATCTGTGGAGGATGATGAAGAGAGTGATCCACCAGGAGAATCTCAAGACTGAAAAGTGTGACACTTTTTGTACATGAGATTCTTGATGATTTTTCTAGAAAGAAAGAGAAAATCGAATTTTTGAAGGGGTAAAAAAAACACGAACACACGGCTTTTTTGGTGATAATTTTGAAATCTCAATGGAAATTAGTTTATATAATTTATAACAGGCCATAGATGTTACAGGAAAGCTAAAGTTAGGCCCAAATAGCTCCAGTAAACTTGTCCTCTTCATTGCATTACAATATAGTGGGTTAAATAAACCTCATCTTAGATGGGCCTCTTGTAGGGTTTAATTTCACTTTGCAACTCAATAGCAAATCCGGTAACAACAAAATTGGCCGAAATTACATAACTTAAAAAGTATTTCTTTTTCTGGGTCAAATTGGGCTAATTTTTTTTTTTTTTTTTAAATTGATGTGTTAGGTGA
>Ga0041059_1000071_pt1 | contig 51987 bp, 55 predicted proteins | sample AraColnosormetaG_FD_56232 | JGI IMG/M metagenome (GOLD analysis project Ga0041059, IMG submission 56232) | Arabidopsis roots microbial communities from North Carolina, USA - Col MF nosort | ecosystem: Host-associated > Plants > Roots > Unclassified | place: USA: North Carolina | collected...
TCATCATCATCATCATCATCATCATCATCATCACTTTTTAAAATTTAATTTTAGAAAGAGATATATGCATGGTACGTACTTGGAGTCATCATGAAACATGCATGCTTAATTTGGTGCATGTACATGGTATGTATATCATTAGCCTATCTCTCTCTCTCCTTGTCATTTGATAGATATGCATGCACATGCTTTTTCATATATGTCTATGTCCTAACAAATCTTTCCAATAAAACAAAAACATACACAGATCCCAAAAAGGAAACGGATCAGAGAAAATTCAGAATTTTGACCTCTCGAATCGTTGATAAAATAATGAAAACAGACAAATTTAAAATACAAATTATTAAATGAAATCCCCAAAAAGCGGAATAAAGCAGAAGAATCTTCCTAGGTGTTATTATTGTTTTTATAATTTACTTTTTACTACATGATTACATATCCTCATTTCTATGTTTACTTTAACAACACATATATTCCCTAAATGAGTTCATATTGCTTAGATTTAATATTACATTAAAAAAAAGTATTTAATAATGCTGTTTTTTTAATTGTGTGTAAATGGTATTTAAATATTTATCACATGAGTCGACTTCACTCACACAATTTAATTTATGTTTACTTTCTTTCCACTGAATGAATTTCTATTTTCATCTCTGTTCTCTGACATTGCAGAGGAAGGCTACAACTTCAGGCAAACAGCTTGATGCTAAGGTACTTTAACTTTCATCATCATCATTTCCTATACATTTTATTTGACTCCCCCGAGGAGACATATCCATTCCTATATATGTACTTACTTTTTAGTAACCTTTTTTACCTGAATTAATTCGTTAACTTCTTGTTTAAATGTTCTTAAATCTGGATTATGCAGACGTTGAGACGTTTGGCCCAAAATAGAGAAGCTGCTCGCAAAAGCCGTCTTAGGAAAAAGGTATGACCATATAATTGCCTGACTTTTCACCTCAAATTATTATCATTTGTTTTTGTTTTTTTGACCTATTTATATATTCTTTGCTACTTTTTCCAAATGATAATTTGTTGCATAGAATTACAATAATGCTATTGCTACTAGTAAAACATACGCAGTGGTGTCTTTTATTCTTCTTGGAAACCGCTGTTACATGAGCATTTATTTCTTTATCTACCATTTACCAGTCTTCTATAATTCATTTATGAACGTATAAGTTCCGCATTTCTTGTTATTCTATATGTAATGATACTAGTATGAAAATAACAAATGCATATACATATGGTTTGAGCAGGCGTATGTGCAACAGCTAGAATCAAGTAGGATAAAGCTTTCCCAATTGGAGCAAGAACTTCAGCGAGCTCGTTCTCAGGTTGAAATTGAATCATTTATATTCCTATAATCCTATATATTCTGCTAAATCTTTTTTTAAATTTGTCAAAACCTGTCATTTGCTAAGTTTCTCAATTGTTCATTGGTTATTAATAATGTCTGTTTGTTGAAATTAATATATTGTTTATGTCGATGGTAGGGGCTGTTCATGGGTGGTTGTGGACCACCAGGACCTAACATCACTTCCGGTACTTGAAACCTAAAACACCAATTGCAATGTATTATTGTATTAAAATAAGTACAATAATGGTTAAACTATTATTAACAAAATGTTGAAAATCGAATGTACGTAGGAGCTGCAATATTTGACATGGAATATGGGAGATGGCTAGAGGATGATAACCGGCATATGTCGGAGATTCGAACCGGTCTTCAGGCTCATTTATCTGACAATGATTTAAGGTTGATCGTTGACGGTTACATTGCTCATTTTGATGAGATATTCCGATTAAAAGCCGTGGCAGCGAAAGCCGATGTTTTTCACCTCATCATTGGGACATGGATGTCCCCAGCCGAACGTTGTTTTATTTGGATGGCTGGTTTCCGTCCATCCGACCTAATCAAGGTTCGACTTGTTCTTCCTTACTTTACCCCATGATTACAAACGTAAGTTTTAGGTTTTGCGTTTGAAAAACAAAATGATATTCACGTTAGTAAATTACATCAACAAATCTGAAACATTGCTGCAAAATGTAAACAGAAATGAGTATTCTTCGGTTTAATTATTTGCGTGTGATAAAAAAGTTGTGGAATCATGATTAACTAAAGAAAGGGATGTGATCTTAGATATTGGTGTCGCAAATGGATCTATTGACGGAGCAACAACTGATGGGAATATATAGCCTACAACACTCGTCGCAACAAGCAGAGGAGGCTCTCTCGCAAGGCCTCGAACAACTTCAGCAATCTCTCATCGATACTCTCGCCGCATCTCCAGTCATTGACGGAATGCAACAAATGGCTGTCGCTCTCGGAAAGATCTCTAATCTCGAAGGCTTTATCCGCCAGGTTCCATTTTCTCACCTATCTTTTTTTTTTTTTTACTTCATTTGCTCGAACAATAATTACAAACGAATGCAAACGAGAGAAAAAAACACCGTGTGAAATATACACAAAATTTGACCTACTATATAACTGTAGATAGTTTTTGACTAAACAAAATTTGCAACGTATTTTGGTTTATAGTTAGAGAGGAATTCGAATATATTTTTTAGAAATATATTGGGTAAATTTTAACGTTTTATATATATACTAGATGTACAAATGTTTAAAAATGCGGAAATACGTGCATATATTTTGCGTACATATATGAACAAACGTATGTGCTGGCTAAATTATCTAATTGAAAAAAAAACAAATAATCCAGAAACAGACAATACGTGAAAGCAACATTTGATGTTCTATAATAATTATATGTTGTTTTGGTCTTTGATTTAATTATTCCAAGAGCCAAATTTCTTTCACCAACTTGTTTTTACCTTTTATATATAATATAGCTGAAAAAAAGACAAAGAGAATATGTTAAAAGTATTCTCCATCTCTTTCAATGTTTTGTTTTGAACTCAACAAAAATATTTTAAAAAAATTTCTTGTTTTCAAACATTATGATCAAATTGATTGTTATTGATATGTATTGACTTTTGTAATACCCATTAGCCCACCAAGGTAGTAAGTAGGTATGCAATTATAATTATTAGTTTTTAATAATATTACCAAAAGAAATATTGAAATAATCTTAAAATGTCAAAAGATGTGATTACTAACTGTAATCTTTTTCTTTCTATTATTAATCTAAATGAAGGCTGATAACTTGAGGCAGCAGACCGTTCACCAGCTGAGGCGGATCTTGACCGTCCGACAAGCTGCACGGTGTTTCCTAGTCATCGGAGAGTACTATGGACGGCTCAGAGCTCTTAGCTCCCTTTGGTTGTCACGCCCACGAGAGTAAGACACATTTTTATGCATATATACATTTCATAGACGTATAATAATGCTAAAATATGAATTTGATATCGGGAATTATCAATGTGAATAGGACACTGATGAGTGATGAAACCTCTTGTCAAACGACGACGGATTTGCAGATTGTTCAGTCATCTCGGAACCACTTCTCCAATTTCTGAATGGAATGAAACTTTGTATAACTAAAAGGCCAAGTTTCATTGTCTGTCGTAATTTCACCTATTTCCTTTAAAGTTGTACTAGAGAAAAGATAGGATCTTCCTTCGACATTCTTCTTTTAATTATAGTTTTATGCTACTATGAAATTAACGTACCACGAAAAAAATGAATGTTGAATCTCTTCGACAGTACAAGAGGATGACTGAAATTTAATTTCACGAATGCTTTGGAGAGGATGACTGAAATTTAATTTCAATTATTTTCAATTTTAAACAGAAACGTAAATATCTCTACAAGTACAAGAACAAGAGCATGAATTTTTTTCGTACGATCAAGTTTTTCTTATGGAATAAAGATCTGACACATGTTCCTGAATCCTGGATAAAGAAGTACAATTCTGGTATAAAAAGACAAAGTTGTACCTTTTTGTTGACGAAAGAAAAAAGTTAAGACCTTTAATTCCCACTTAGATGAATTATCAATGACTCTTTCATTCTTGTTTACTCTTTAATACAATTAATACAAGTGGCTTGTTCAACAAAAAGTCGTAACTCCATCATCCAATAAACGATAATTAGGGTTTGAAGATAAAGATAAAAAACAGAGAATTGTTCTCTATTTCATCAAAATCTTCTCAATGGAAACAGCAAAGCGTAGAACCATGTCAACAATCGTCTCCAGGCTTAGCTCTGTCTCTGAGCAAACCAGAGCCGCTGCTTTAGCTGAGCTTAGACTCATCTCCAAACAAGATCCTGATAGCCGTCTAATCATCGCCGACGCCGGAGCTATTCCGTACCTCGCCGAGACTCTTTACTCGTCGTCACACTCTTCTCAGGAAAACGCCGCCGCGACTCTCCTCAACCTCTCAATCACCTCTCGCGAACCCCTAATGTCTTCACGCGGCTTACTCGACGCGCTTTCTCACGCGCTTCGTCATCACGACACCACCACTTCCCCCGCCGCGGTTCAATCCTCCGCCGCTACGATTTATAGCCTTTTGATAGCCGAAGAGTCTTACCGACCTATCATCGGATCTAAGCGCGATATCATCTTCTCCCTCATTCACATCATTAGATATCCAGATTCGCATCCTCGATCGATCAAAGACTCGCTCAAGGCACTCTTCGCGATCGCTCTGTATCCGATGAACCGATCGACGATGATCTCTCTCGGCGCGATTCCGGCTCTGTTTTCGCTGATCGTGAAAGATTCGCGGTGCGGGATCGTTGAAGATGCGACGGCGGTTATGGCGCAAGTCGCTGGATGCGAAGATAGCGAGGACGGGATGAGGAGAGTTTCAGGAGCTAACGTTCTAGCGGATCTGTTAGATCCTTGCACTGGTTCGAGCCTACGGATCAAAGAGAACTCCGTTGGTGCGCTTTTGAATCTGGCGAGATGTGGAGGAGCTGCAGCGAGGTCTGAAGTTGCGGCGGCGGTTGCGTCTGGTGCTGATGAAGGAGCCATGGAAGGGATCGTGTATGTAGCTGAGAATGGTAGTCTGAAAGGAAGGAAGAAAGCGGTTGATCTGTTGAAGCTCGTTGTCTCCGGTAATGGCGGCGGCGATTCACGTTTTGATTATTTGTTCAATGAAAATCCAAATAGCAGAAGCAGCTGATTGCACAAATATCTCAAATGTTACTTTGTTTCACTAATACATTCATTGATTCAAACACTTTATATTATACACATATATATTGTCATTGTACAATGTACACTTTGAACATACTTTGTTTTGTAGAACTGAATCAATCAATCAAACACAGAATCTGTTACAAATCAATTTATTTTATACAGCTTTTGTTGTTCTTCCTTGAGCAATAGTGCACGTAGAATCGTATCGCAAATGCCATCGTAGTGTACGATCAGATGTCCGCCTTGGGGGATTTCGTGGTAGTTGATCAAAGGTTGTTTCTGCAGAATGCATCTTTGAAGTTGAAATGGAACAACTTTGTCTTCCTTACCATGCCAGATGTGAATATAGCTCTTTGTACTGATGCTTAGATCCGCGGGTTCGAAGTCCCATTGCCCGAAACAAACCATAAAATCGTCCCTTAGAGTATCGAAAACATTTCTTTCCCGTAGCTTTTCCTGTAAGGTAGAGATATATAATCATGCCAAAGCTGATCAATCACAACAAACTGAAGAAAACTAGGAGTGACCTTAGTAAGCATGGGAAAACCAGTTTTTCGCTTGAGCACTTCTATGTCGTGGCTGTTGAAGTAGACCGGATTGCTTTCAAGGACCGAACTAGTTGAAGCGAAGAGCTTTTGAATGATCCACCAATGTAACAGTCCAGGTGCATATTTTGATATCCTCAAACCCCATTTGATAATACCTGTCCTATAATCTTTTTTGATTAGCTTCTTCGGAAGTGAAGGCCATCGATAATTAACCACCGGAGCAACAAAAGCCACGCCGGATAACCTGCAAAGACAACGGAATAGTTTCTCATCTGTTTACAACTTATCCTTAAGGGTTTCAGGAATGGTTAAATTGCCTGTGAGGTATGTGTCTTAGGCAACCCCAAGTAGGGTAAGATCCCATGGAAATTCCAATTAGATAAAACTTAGGTCCTAACTCCAGCTGATCTGCAAGTTCTGCTATGTCTTCAACTTCGCTTTCCAACGAACGTTTTGTGTTTGAATCTGATGCTCCATATCCAGAACGGTCGTAGAATAGCAAGTACACCTCAAGTTCTTCTATAAGCTCCTGAAAAAACTAAATCCAAGTGAGGGTTTTCCCATTCTTTGTTTGTTTTAAGGATAACAAATATAAAAGCAGAGGCGTTTCAAACATCCAGACAAGATATTAAGCATTTTTACTTTTGAGGCAGAGAAGTTCATATCTTTGGAGCTTCCAAAGCCATGAACAAGAATGATCTTGTATTTGGCCTTTTCCTTTGGAACTCCTCTTTCTTTATAAGCTAAGAATCTCCCATCCCGAAGCTTAACTCTATTTGAACTAGCAGGAGAATCCCCCATCAACCCTGATTCAGTAACACTACAAGAAGACACAGATTTTAGCCATAGTAACTGATTTGTGGTGGCCAAAATAAAATAAAATTCCAGGACATACCAAAGGATAAAATAATTGCTTTGAGTCTGGGACACAAAAACGGTATAAATGGTCAAAGGTTTGATCTTTATATAAACTAGATGATGACGATGATTGATAACGAAGATGGCTACTCGAAGGAAAAGCAAGTAGCCTCGTCGTTGGTGTATTGAATTTGAAGGAATAAAGAATCGAGCAAAATATTCCTCTTCTGATGCTTTTTGGCTAAACCATTCTTCAGACTTGATCCTTTAGCTGTCTTAGTTTACAGCTTTGTAAAACTCCAGACGCCACAGCCAACTCACCAATCTCAATCTTGTTCCTCCTGCCTACAAGTTAGCTTATATGTACATATGCGTATGAATTCGGAAACTTCACATGATAATTCCTTGGAAGCAGCATTTTCACAGTCTGTTCTTATTTTGGGGATGATTTTCGAATATTCCCTATCCCAATCCTTGACGGTTGTATCTAATTTACAAAATCAAATCTCTTGGATGCATGTTCAAGTAACCGGTTTGAATTTGGAAAAGGTCTTTTTCTTTATAATATTATCACCTATCCAAATTCCGGATGTTGAAACCAAAAAAAGAGTAATACCTAAGGTTAAAACAAAAAATTAGTCTTAAACTTAATAAATTACTCTTTAGTATTTTCAAAATAAATGGAAACAAAAAAAACTCAATTGGGGTTTAGAATGCAACGTTGACCTCGTTTCGCTGGCTAGGCATGAGAATCAATAACCGGAGATGACCGTCTTGGCGTAATTTGACAAGATTCCTTTGTTGTGTGAGGATGGCATTACTGTTGCCTAATAAAACATGAGCTATAACGTAACTCTCTCCTTTCTCATTGGCAAACTCCCATTCCTTCACTGACAAATTGAAATAGTCTTTCCCTGTGGATACAGTTGCTTTCACCTCTACGTACTCTTTGTTACCTCCTCTGTTTTCGATGATAAGGTCGTAAGGTAATCCGGTTTCACTATGCTCATTAACCCATTTAACCAGTGCCTTCTTGCCATATTTTGCAACAAAGTATCTGTAAGCTATTTCTTCACCTTTTTTACCGGACTCTTGCGCCTGTGCAGCCCAAAGTGCGCCGGTATGAAGCTGATTTCTTATGCTGAAGTCAGTTGAGACGGAATTATGAGCAAGAGTCACTGGCGTTGAGCAACTCTTCGTCGGGTTTGGCATATTCGCTCGGGACCTTGTGCCTGTACAATCATTATATCCAGCAACCAAGTTTGTAATTGTGATTTCAGTCGGTATCTGTTCTTCAAGAGCCTCTGTTACAAGCTCCTTCTGATTAAAAGGGAAAAAAAAACGAAGTTACTATTCTATTACGGGCATATGCAACTTTATCCTTCAGCAAAGGAAACGAAATGATGAAAGATTATAAAAGCGAGATAAATATTCAATGAAAGATTGAAACAGATTTCCCACTAAAACAACGATATTTGAAGAAAGACAATGCAACACTTCTGGAAGAGTGAGCTAGAAGCTTTTTGCAGAAGGCTCCAAACCAGGTGTAAAAAAATATTGAGACAAACTACATGTCAAATTCAGATGTAAAAGGAAATAACAAGGGGGAAATTTTCAGAAATGAAACCAGGTTTCAGTTTCAGACATTCCTTTACAGATGTTTCAAATTCAAAGGACAGAATCTGCAACCTGGGATATTGGAAGGTTTCCATCAATTAATTTTAGACGAAAACATGTACACGAATTCGGGACTGGAGGCGACAAGGGGCGCAACTTTTATCCTTTTTCAGCCTGCCTCAGTGACATATTGATGTGCACATGCAGAATCAAAGAGCAAAGCTGAATTAGGGAAGCTTTTTACATTTTCTGAACTCAATACCAAGACTTGACAACTGGGTGCTAAGTCTCAGATTAAGAGCAATGAGGCTTGAACCACACAGAAAAAAAATAAACACAAGAAGCAACAGAAAAAAAAGAGCAATAGCTTAAAACCAAGAAGTTGAAAAAGTATGGGTGGAAATCGTCTAGCTTCTGAATCCAGCAAATTTCTCAAAATTTGAAAAGGAGGTATCACAAAAAACAGTCTGGCCTGGGTTACACAGTGAAAATATCTACTATCTTTTCAACTTGGAAAAAAATAACAAAGGAGAGAAAAACGATAAAAAGGCAAGTAAACTGGAACAGTGGAGTAGAAAATGATTTTGGGTGTAAATCGGAATAGCAAAGGTGAAATCCCGTATAAGAAAATATGACCACTAACTCACAGCGACATGTAGTAATCCAACAAATGGAAATGAGGACACAGCTGTAGCTATTTTAATCTGACCGTGTACTTCGGATCCCCCCAAGTTGTAAAAAGACAACAATTTCTTGACAAACTACAAAAATAAAAGAGTATTAGAGGATTAAAACATACAGCCTCACCACTCATCGCCTATGATAATTCACCGTCAGATTAAAGCAAAGAGATATATCTGATATATGATTAAAACAGTCATCCAATCTCGATATACCCAACATGGACTTACCACTGAGATGCTTAGCTCTTTACATGTTTCCTTCCAAGTTGAGATGAACAATTTCAAAGCTCCTTCAGAAAGAGTGAAATCAGCGTCATTGACACTGAAAATCTGCGCATCAGAATCATCTGCCGATTTAGGTATCTTTTGTTTCACATGTCCTCTACGCAACTTAGAGGGGCCTCTTCTAAGCAGCTTGGGAGAATCAGATTTTTCATGATTACGACTTTCAGCCTTCCTTTTCTTACTGGAGCTCCCAAGCTGCTTAACCTCTTCTTCAGCAGATGAATACGGACAACTACTGAAATGGTCAGATCTTTTAACATTTTCAACCTCATAATCAGCACTATCATTTTCCTCCGAGCTCGGTGAATTAAATCTTGTATGCTTGCCACAATAATCCTTATCTTGCCGTTGTTTCTTTGATGAGAGGATGCGATACTTCTGATGCAGTTCAGTCAATACGATCTTCAATATTTCGCCTTCTTGTCTCTTCGCATCTTGAATGAAAGATACATACATCCTATAAAATGCATTAAACAAATAAAATCAGCTAATGCGAACATATACAACCAACTAATACAATAATCTAGTGATTCCTTAAAAACCAGATTCATTCACTTGTAACCAAACTTCAATTCAACATCCAAAAAAATCAAAAGATCTTAACAACGCACAGAAAAACTATCAAACTGATCATACCGCAAGTTCTGAATACGGACACCAAGCTTTTCCTTGCTTGTAACTGCTTTAGCCTCAGCAACAAAATCCAGGAATTCATCGAGCTTAACATCGTCAATATCGTAAGTGTTTAGATAGCTATCAAGTAATGATATTATCTCCTCACTAGTGATCTTAACTGGGGCAGTAGAACAATAGACGGATGGAAAATAGAGCAAGACAAGTGGATGCTGCAGCAAAGGTCCCAATCCCAGATCATCAAAACAACCAACAAACTCGTTTTGGCATATTGCCACTTCCAAATCATGCAATGTCACGATTCCTCTAGCGCCAATGAAGCAGTGAATAAATGCAATGATCTACAAGATTCAAAGGTTTTAAGTAAAAGGAATCAACTTTGCAATAGATAGGCTCTGTTTCATTTGCAATATAGAAAATTTTAAGCTTTACCTTGCCTTCAAGGGCCATGAGTTGGCGAAGCGAAGGAACATCTTGCATCCATATCCCCAAGGAACGCCAAGTGTCAGCCTGAAGTTGTGCTAAAACCGATTGCGAAACTCTAGTCGAAGATACGTTGTCTCCAGCAGCAATTAATGATTTACGCGTATTGTTTACGGCCTTATCAATTCGAATAAGTTCTACATTAGCGCCGCCGCCAAATTGTGGATGAGGGAAATTGAGATTCTGCTGCGTCTGGAAATTGTATCTGATGGGTTGTTGTTGTTTGACAATGTAATTGTGAAATACAGGAGTCGTTTGAGGAAGATACCCTCCGTTTCCATTGCCGCTTCCACCGTACGCGGAGGCGCGTAGTGACCACGAGCCGTCGCGATTCCCTTGCATTGGTCGGCGCAAAAACGAGGAAAATAAAAAGCTATCGGAGAAGTAAAGAGGGAAGGGTTTTAACTTTTAATAGAAGGGCTGGTGTCTCTCTAGCTCATTCGGAGGGTTAGGGTTTAAGGTGAAACGTACCGTTTTTGATTTAGCATCTGTAAATATATAATTTTCATAATATTGTAATTGATAGATGAAAATATAATTTGGATGTCTAAAAGTAATTTTTTGAATATACAGTCATTGTATCGGTCAACAAAAGGAAACATTTTTTTTCTTTAATTATACCAAAATGAAGTTTAATTACAAAAAGAAAAATTTAATTTGAATTGTAGTACTATTGTATTGGTGAGTTGTTCAAACCCGGTTTCACAAAATATGACCAGATATGTATATACCGTGTTTGAACCGCATGGGACGTAAACCATAATTCTTTAGTGAATGAAAGCATAGTAGCATACGGTTCAACGGTTAGCTATACTACCATTCGGAAATTTTGCGCGGTTAATATTGTTTTAGGGTCCACCACAACATGACACATACATTGAATCAGCTTCTATTTTCGTCTTAAAATGAATACTCACTCTTCTTAGGTTTTTCTTTCAAGTATTTTATTCTTCAGGTATTGACTTACTTGCGGTAACCTTTTTGTTTTCTAAGAAAAATCTTGTGCTTAATGGGTCAAAACTCCACTACCTCTTTGTATTCAAAATCTTACAACGTCCTAAAACCTCGTCTATAACACAAAAATTAACGTAAATTCATTACAGTTTTTGGGTCAACGTACTCCTTCGTGTAGGTCATCTCATCTGCTTGTTGTGCTCCATTCCAGTCTTTCTAACGCTACCGTGAGGATGGGAATGTCTAATGCGACTGCTTTTTGGATTAATGTTAAGCTTTATTACTTCTGAATGAATATAGCTTCGACAGATTTAAAACGGGAATGAAATACAACCAAAGTAGTTTCACACTTTTTGGATTCAGTTTTCTATAGTACCATTTGCAAACATATACGTGTGTGGGCTGCCATATCAACTATAGACCCGTGAACCCAATCATGCATCAAAGAATATCAGTGAACTCATTTCCAAAGCTAATAAATATTTTCATATATCTTTAAATAAAGTGCAAATCATGGATTAGAGTACTAGCTAGAAAAGTCTTGCGTATGAAAAACAGTGTATGTATCATCAATATCGTGTAATCTGCTACTTGGATCATCCAACGTCAATAAAAGTGAACGCGTGATTTTATAACAATTTACCTTTTTTTATCATTTGTCCCTAAAAAGACGGCTAAAATGATGTTGGAATTGTTGTTTTGATATGTAATGATGAATTTTGTCTTCGCCGGTCTATATGCACTTAAATGACAATCATGACTATAATATGATGAAAGGATATCGTATTTGTTGGTTTAAGATGTTACAAAATTTTAATAATGGGAAAGGAAATGAGGGTAAAGAAGAAAAAAAAAAAGACTATGATTCTTAGGATTCTCTTTCATTGAAAAGCCTTGCGCTTGTGCGTTTCCTTTTCACTATGTGAAGTAAGACCCACCACATTTTTGTGAAGAAAATTTCACTCTTTTCCTCTTGATGTAAACGCGTAGACAGACACGTGCGACATTTCTGCACTATACGTTTTGGGGGGTAGGAGGAAAAGAAAACAAAACTTTAAAGAAGAAGATTTTGTATTGGAGAAAAATAAAGAGAGAACCTATTTTGACGAACGGCTACGATACACACCAGGTAGGTTGATATTAATATATAAACTTTTCATACTACTAGTCTTACCCTTCTTCGTGTGGAGGTAGAGAGAGAGAGAGAGAGGGAGAGTGAAAGAGAGGAGAGAAAGCGAGAGATGAATTCTTATGAGACGAAAGGCTTAAGTTTCGAATCCCCAAGCTTTATTGAATGGCTTAAACCTCAATCTTCTACTACTTCTTCTAAATCTGTGTTATATCGTGGGAAGACAAGAGATGCTATATCAAGATCAAATCACCACCAGAGTCAGATGAACATGTTGGAACGATCTCTATTCTTGTACCAACCACAAGAACCACTCAACACGTCTATTCAATGCTTGCCTCTTCTAAACAAGCTCATGGAAAATAATAGTCAAGCCTCGGATATCAAAGAAGAGAATAAGGATGATGTGGTTACCCTCCAAATCGGATTTCCTAAATACCACCGTGGTAGCTCGGAGGATGGCTCTGATATAACTTTCGATCATCAGAAGAAACCCATCAAGAGAGAGATAATAGAAGATGGTGTGGTGATGATGAAGAAGAGGAGGAAGATGAAGTTTGATGAGGAGATAATTGATTCTGATGTGGAAGTATGTGGGAAGAGGTTTTGGATACCAAGTCCGGCTCAGATTCATGTCGGTCCAATGCAATTTGCTTGCTCTATTTGCAGCAAAACATTCAATAGGTACAATAACATGCAGGTACGTCTTCTCTCTAAATATCATCTTTTTCCTATATGATTTGTTAGATAATCTACATATCAGCTACAAATCTTGCATTATGTGTTAACCATTCTTACTATATGTCAATGTATTATTTACCAAGAAAAAGAAACATTAGCACTATATCAACTTTACCTTTGCCATTATCATAGGGTATTAATTCATTTATGGTTATTTACTTATTTTCCCATATAAGCTAGCAAAAAACAAAAAACGGTCGATAAATTCATTTTGTTTTTGAAGAATAACATTTTCCCCTCAAAGGGAAACTTATCATATCGCAGCAAACAAAACTTTATATATATCTTAATTATTCAACAACACATTAATAACAAAATAATTAACAACATATTTTAAACAAAAAGAAGTATATTATTATTATGTATTCCGTAATGTATTGTACTTTGTGTATAAATGTTTAAAAACAGTTAAATAATTGTTTATATAATTGTATGATCATACATTACCATGTAAATTAATTCCTTCTATTGATCATACACTTCTTTTTGTGAGAATTTTGCTGCATATGTATATGATGATCTTACATTCTACAAAATATATTATCGTATATATACATACATGCATAATGTTGGAAGGAAATTAGTTTTTGTCATTTAAAGATGTTGAACATTGATGACTTAGTTATTACGATAATTAATTGCGGTTGGTGTATCATTCGCAATAGATAAATTAAGAGAAGGATGAATGGGTATATAACTTCTGGATTAGTTGAGAAATCTTCGAAAAACTTTTTGACTTTTTTTCATTGTTTGCCTTGCCTTTTGGTTGAAAAGCCAAAAAGCAAAAGAATAATCACGGAGTGGGATTTGGTAAAGTATAATTCAGCAAAAACCCAAAAAGGGGGAGAAAATTTAAAAAGCAATGATCATACTACTTTTACTGAATATATGCAATCGATTACTTAACCTAATGAAGATCTTAGTAATTAAAAAGCCTTCTAATTAAGTATCATTGGTTTCTAAGTTTATATATTTTACATAGGATTCTCTCCTTTACCATTTACTATAAATTTTCTTTCGTCCCAACTTTAGTTCGAAATTAAAATCATTATCCCAATACCACTTGTTAATTAAGTAGAAAACACATTTTTCTTACATCATATATGGTTTCTTATTGAAATTGTGATTACCATATACGTGGTCAAGAGTTTCGTCAAGTCCTTTTATATCCATTCCATTCCCTATTCCTACAGTGATAAATATATGCACAATTTTATACATTTGTGTATTATTGATAAGTCTCCTAAATGCAAATGCACTCCTGAGTCTTGACTAGAACAAGCATTCGAGTACTATTTAGAAACATAATGGGACAAGAAATTTCTGTCCTACAGATCATATATAATTGTCTATTAGGTACCATACAATATCAATATGTTAAATTGATAATATTCAAAATAAAATAGAGTTCTTATGGTCTAATGAATTTATATATGCAAAACACAGATGCATATGTGGGGACATGGATCTGAGTTCAGAAAAGGGGCTGACTCGTTGAAAGGCACAATCCAACCGGCAGCCATCCTGCGGCTGCCATGCTATTGCTGTGCCGAGGGATGCAAGAACAACATCAACCATCCGCGGTCCAAGCCCCTGAAAGATTTCCGTACACTTCAGACACATTACAAACGTAAGCATGGCTCCAAGCCCTTTTCTTGCGGAAAATGTGGCAAAGCCTTGGCTGTGAAAGGCGACTGGAGGACCCATGAGAAAAACTGCGGAAAGCTTTGGTATTGTACATGTGGATCAGATTTCAAGCATAAGAGGTCTCTCAAGGACCACATTAGGTCCTTTGGCAGTGGACATTCTCCTCACCCGTCTCTTTTGTTTGACGGTTTTGAGGAGGATACAGAATGCGTCACCACAGAGTGAGAATGTTGTTAGATACACCGGGGAGACTGTGGAAGGTAAGATCCTAATTTTCTAATGTTGCTTCAAACTGTGCGCCACAAAACATCTCAAGTCTACCAAAGAATTTCTATCTTGAAAAGGTAGAAATTCTTTGTTAGACTCGAAATCAAAATATATAAAGTTACCACATAAAATGAAGCAACATTTTAAAATTTAGATCTTTTTCCTTTGGATACGGTTACGATTAAGTCTACATGAAACCCGGTGTCATCTGTCTGTTTTTATTTTATTTTGCTTTAGTTTGAGACATAGATTTGAGTATTTGTGTGTTACGTAATATGCATGTGATATTAGGGTTCTTGGTTTGGTAGGGGATTTTTGCTACTAAATAAGTAACCTTAAGAAAAAAAGGAGGTTTAATTATGCTCACTAACAAAAACTTCTCTTTGTCCGAGGGATGTATTTGTCGGAGAGCATTTTGTGGCTCGAGTAAACCCCTATTTATCTTAGTGATTAGTAGTAAGTATGATTTCAATCTTAATTAGGGTTTTCTTCTTAATAAAGATGGTTTCTCTCTTTAAAATTTTGTGAAGCACGTGAATTTTCTGTTTCTCTCATGTATTTGTATTAGAAGAGAAAATTGGTGTGCTTCACTTCATTATTGTACGATAATCCTCAATTAAAGACTCTTCCTATTATATTGTCTCTCTTTTCATTACATATAATAGCTTTCGATCTTCTTGTTGTTACAAGGATTCACGCTTTTGTGTTTTGCATGAATAAACGTACTACTCAAACGTATTAAACTTGCGTGTGGGATTAACTTTTTCGATCGACACGTCAATCTGAATGATTTTGGTTTATATTGATGTGAGAATATCGTCCAAATATACCATATATATATTTCAATATGTGTGACAACACAAATCTAAAAATTGTAAAGAGTACTCTTACCATTGGGAAAGTGTTGCATCTTCACTGCCCAATCTGAAGCAAAATCTTTGGGACTTGGACAAAACGACACTCTTGCCAACAAGCTTCTTCGCTTGAACAACAATAACTACATGACAAAACTCTTGATGGTATATATGTATATTCAATGGTAAACTTGTACCAAAGGGATCTTGAATTCTTTTGGTAAGAATGGAATGGCCCTGGGACTGTTTTCCAGGTCTCGATACAATCTATACTCTGCTTCATAGTCATGAAGCTTCAGCTCTGCTTTCTGATTAGTATGGTAATGGTGCTTGGTTGAATTCAACTTCCCAAACCCGAAGACACTAACTTTCTCACAAATCCCCACTGCAAGCATCACAGCCTGCATACCCGACGAATAGTGAAACAACGAGCCTTCATGATCTTTACTCCAATCGACAAACCCTTTCGCTTTCTTCTCTTCCAAGAACTTCTTCACCGAGTAATACTTCACGATTCTAGCACACATGACATCGAACCTCGGATCCGTGATAAGCAGAGGAGCTCGATGAGATGGTTTACACAAAGTGTAATCCAAAACATGAATCGGTTGGCAAATGTACATCACAATAGGCACTGTTTCACCATAAGGATGACAATAGCAACTCTCCCTTCTCCCACATTGATGCAAAATGTTACTATTTATGAAAGATATATTTGTTTTCGATCCAACCTTCTTCTCAAACCTCTCTGTTTTCGCATTGTTCAACCGAATCACAATCTCATGCTTATCAATGAGATCTCCGTATTGACTATTTAGCAATGTACCACTATTCCCAACCACTGCACAAGATAAGTATCTTTCACTCGAAATCGAAACAACACCATTGTGAACATCAATCGGATTCTTAACTAATCTGATCAAATCTAACATGATATTAGGTTCATAAGCTCTTCTACGAGCCCAAAGCCGTAAATTTCTTTTGAACTCTGACCAGTAACGATAAGCCTGAGAAGAACGAAGCGTTACCGGAAACTTGGAGGAGGAAGCAATGTCTCTACTCACACGGCGTTGTTGCTCGCTTGGTCTTATTGACATGGAGCTGAAATGTCGACGGTGGCTTCTCCGAGTGTGGTCGTAATCGGAAATCAAATCGACTTCCTGTTTGAAGTTAGGTTCTCCGGGATCAATGGCGGCGAACTCGAGCAATGTCTCGTTGAATACAATATCTTCAGTCATGAGACCGGAGGAACCAAGCTCAGCGATGGCGGAAGCGAAGGAGAAGCTGCTCCGACGAATCGCCACTCTGCAGATGAGTGTAGCGGCGAAGAAGGCGAAGAGAAGAGCACTGAAGAGAGGTCTAACGGATCGTTTCATCGACGCCGCCGTGATAGATGAGAAAGAAAGAAAGTCGGAAGCTTTTAAACCCCCAATAATTGACGGCGCGGGTCGGATTTTGAAGTCGGATCCATTAACGGGTCTAATGGTAAAGGAGAGAACTTTGAGAAATCTGTATTCAAAATCTTCACAGGAGCTTTAGAAAACTCATGATTCTAAATTAGCAAGGAAGTTAAAACATAAAAAAATGTAAAATTGAAGTCAAAAAGAAGGAGACGACATTGACATTGTTGGTTTCTTGGTTAGGGAAAGAAAGTTTTCAAATGAAGTTAAAGGAAGGTGGTGAGTGAGAGAGATATGGGGAGGTCCTTAAATGGAGGAGATCTGAAGAAAGACGAAAGATCCAATTCAATAAACTAATCATTCTTTACTTCTCTCTCTCTCTTTCTTTTTCTGGAGGTGCAAGCCATGATCTTAATTGCGCTATAGAAAGAAAGATTAAAGAAGAAAGAGTGGGTTCATAAATCATATACAAAGAGGTTATTTTGGGAAACCATTATCTGGTTCGGGTATTACTCTCTCTAGCCGTACGTAGAGAGACTTGTCAATTAGGTTCTATGTCTGCGTCTTTTGCCTAACCCTATTGGAGTCGTTGGACACACAAAATTTAAGCCCATTAAATGAACCTTTTAAACCCATTTTTGGTCCGGTATTAAAACCAGCGAGTATTCTCCTTGTCATTCATCAAAACAGTTAGAAACTCAGACGCCTGGACGTCTTTGTGTTCTACACACAAACACTCTGTTGTTTCTATTTTCAAACGTCAAAAAAAAATCAAAATTTTCCTTTCTCTCTGTTAGCCTCACCGACTTCAAAACTCTCTGCTTTCCCTTAAATTTCTGATCATGGATCAACCACGCTTCTCCTAGGGTTTCTTTAATCATCTGATTTTTTTCGATAAATTATTCAATTTTATGATTGAAGGAATTTATTTCTATAAACCCTAAAAAAAATATGTACAGTAATTTCAAAGAACAAGCGATCGAGTACGTTAGACAAGCGGTAAAGAGGACAATGCTGGTAACTACAACAAAGCTTTTCCTTTGTACATGAACGCGCTTGAATACTTCAAAATCTATCTCAAATATGAGAAGAACCCTAGGATCAGAGATGCCATCACCGACAAGTTCTACGAGTATCTCCGTCGTGCTGAGGAAATTCGTGCGGTATTAGTTGAAGTTGGATCGGGGAAAGGATCGAATGGCGACGCAGCGGTTGCTACGAAGCCTAAGACTAAGCCCAAAGACGGAGGAGATGGAGAAGAATCAAAGCTTCGAGCTGGGTTAAACTCTGCTATTATAAGGGAAAAGCCTAACGTTAAGTGGACAGTTGTTGCTGGGCTTGAAAGTGCCAAACAAGCTTTAAAGGAAGCTGTGATTTTGCCTGTGAATTTTCCACAGTTCTTCACCGGTAAATATTTGAGAGCTTGAAAAAGGTTGTAAACCTATGCACAAATCAATTAACCTATAAACGATGTCTTTCTCTATTGTTTTGTTAATAGCTAGGGCCATATATGATCCAAGAGATGTATTCTTCTAACAGTCTAAACTTCTGGCGCTTTGCTATATCCATGAATATCTCCATCCTCTTGCTGAACTCTGACCCACTCTCCTTGCATCTAAAGGAACCAGAACACTCACACTGCTCTGTCAAATGAGCCGCTTTCACCTGATTGCACCTAATGCACACTACATCCTGCATATGGTACATTCTTTCTCTCTGTCTCACCATCTCTAGAAGGCTACTCTCCATCTGCTCTCTGTCATATATCTTCCCACATTGTGTATCCGCACATGACCATTCTTTCTCTGTTAACAGTGCTGGGTCTCTGCATATATCTAGGTCTCTGTAGGCATCACAGTTGCTGCAACAAGAAAAACAGTACAATCAAAACTCAGTGTATACATTTCCAGCTGTCTTACTGCTTACTACTGCAAAAAAGTCAAGTATTTATTGTCTAGGATTTAGGGGTCTAAGTTTTCTTTTCTTTAGTGTTGCAAGTTTGATATTGCTGTGTAGATTTGATGTGATGATCACCACAAGGGTGAACCAGGATGTCTCTAAAGGAGGGGATTCGCAGGGATTTATGTTTGTGGCCAAAAGACAACTCGATTTCGGAAAACAATTTCTCTATTACTAGACGTAGCCAATCACAAGAATGCTTATTTAAATCACGAGCATTTGTTTTGGTCAAATAATACCTGCAAGCTACATTAGGTAAGATGAAGGATGGCCCAGGATCAAGAAATTCGGCTTCAGCAGCACACTCTTTTACTTTAATGTACTTCAACAGACTCTTTCTCATTACCTATAGAAAAGAGATTAAATCAGCAAGATTGTAGGTCTAGAGGACAAAAATTGAGAAGACTATCGTTAAAACCCATTCAAAAAAAAATCCAGCTCTATTGGTAAACATGGTTTCAAGAACCACATTTCCAGAGATAAGATTGGATTTGTGAATGAAATCAGTTATAAAGAGGGTTTTTAACTGTAAAGATAAACAACGCTTCAGTGGACTTTTCATATTCAAGATTAATCTATTCAGAAGACTTGTGAATACGCCATATGTTAAAATGAAAAAGAATGGGAGTAATTACCAGAACATCTTGCTGGACGTTTTGGTCAAGAGCCAGAACAGCAGAGATAACCTGTATAAATTCCAACGAGTAATCTCCTTTGGGAGCTTGACCAGAAACCCGAGATGCATCTGAAACATTTATCTCCTTCATGTGTGACATGATATCATCAACCTTTTTGACAAGCATATTTATGAAGGTTGATCCAATCTGCATAAAAGAAAACAAAAAAGAAATGAGGAGACAATCTTTTGATTGATGAAAAGTAGATCAAGCGAATTGGCTTTAATATGCTACCTGTTCTCTTAGATATTCTATCATCTGTGCCTCTAAACTCTCTGAACTGCCCTTTTTATTTTCTATCGCAAATTTCCAGGGGTCAAATATAAACTTGGCAATGATTATAATGAAATCCCTCTGCCAAGATAGATGAAATGCGTCAGTGTCCAAGAAAAATGGTCCATGTGTTGCCACATGTTTTTTGTTTTCACTAAATGAACATTGGTTTGAGTGAGGGTTCTGTCTCCAAACCTCAATATACTCAGGTAAATGTCGTGCAACACTCCACTTTGGTTCAATAGTCACTTCGTCAAGTGAAATTTCATCATCGGCTCGGATACCAGCGTAGTTATACTAAAATGTAGAAGAAAAGAGATACCTCAATGGGAAGGAAAAATATGAGAAAAGGCAAGATCAAGAAACCTGATTAAACAAAAACTAATGATGGTAAATTGGTTCTATAATTTTATTAACCATCAAGGTGAAAGGGTTCTACTCATCAGTTATAATTCCTTGGCCCATTCTGGTTTTACTGGAATAGCATGCATTGTCACTTTTTCATTTTCTCTCTCGTTGAGGAGTTGGAATTTTACAATTTACAACAAGTTTTGCCAGGTTTAACAATCAGAGATTAAAAATACAAAAGGAAAGTATAAGAAAAAAGAATTCCAACCTGGTCCATGAAAAGTAATGAGTGCCAGTAGTGAACCGGCTCGAGCAATATCCACTCAAAGATATCACTGTCAGAGGCGAAGCACAAAAATCATGGCAGGAAAATGAGTGCAGTCCATGAGACTTAAGGTCATAGACATGTATATCGAGCAAGGAAGAAACCAACCTATTCCGCACCGTTGATAGCAAGCTTTCACAATAAGCCTTAGCTGCAGATAGATCAAATTTCACTGTGTCGATAATGACCTTTGAGAAGTCTGCATATATTATTATAGCACCTAATCTCCGCAAATCAGTCAATAGCAGTGCAAACACCTTTTGCATGACCTGCAAATAGACGAAAAATGTAGGAAGTCAAATTGGTTTAGAATTCTTAAGGCAAATAAAAACTGAGTGTAACTGGCAAATCTCAAGATCTGAAGGTGCCTTGGGAATTATATATATTATGACAGGTATAATCCGGCAAGGAGATATAATCTGTAAGCTACAGATCCCATAAATGAATTGATTGGGAAAGATTCAGACAGAAAAGCAAGGAGGAATTAATATAAAGTTTGCTGATTTATCCACACTTACTCATTTAGACCTGATAAAAAAAGAGCAAAAAGCATTAAATATGATCTACCTTGTGAAGCATGAGATGAAGAGCTGGATCATGGAGCTTCGAGGAAGGGCTACAATATGAAATTATAGATTGGTATTTTATGAGTCAAGAATAAAATGAATATGTTACAAGACATAATCATACCTGCAGAGCCACCAAGACAAACGTTGCAAAATGGAATCAGCATATATATTTTTAGATTTACGCACATCAGTCAAGCAACTATGAATCAACTGTTTCAGGACACGAAATGCTTGAGCACATCCAGTGGTCTCATCAAAACTGGTGTTATCGTTTGAATTAATTCCTCTAGGATTCACATCCTGTTCAAATCCCATAAAACCGCCTCCTTCCATTTCATTCACCAGGTTGCTTTTCAGAAGGGCATTAACAGCCAAGTTATGGATCTGCACATTGCATGTTAATTAGAACAACATCCAAAAAAGCACTGATGATTAGGTAATTTTTTTTTTATGACCTTTAACTCCACAGACACTTTTCTATACGCTCCAGGGAATACTAAACTTGTCTGTTGCACCTGTGTCAAAGAAGCATGTCAGTTTATCACCTCGACAGTAGCACAAAAAAAAAAAAACATGGAGATGGGAGAAGATCATGACAAAGTCCAGAGAAACCAAAAGGCAAAAAAAAACCTGTTATACATACCTCATCGGCAAAGAATGCCTCTTCATTGTTTATACCTCCAAGGTCTGGAACACCATTATCTGACACCCAAAGGACCTGTTATACAAAAGAAAATTCAGTGATATGGAAAAGCTGCTCTTCTCTTTCTAAATACATAATATGCACTTCTAAAAGAAAAGGAAAAAAAGAAAAAATCACAATCAGTGAAGATGCACACACAGAGCAAAAGCAAAAAGGCAAACAGAAAAAAAGAGAGCGAGGAAAAAAAGAAAGAAAAAGAAAGCATATGGCGTAACATTGGAACTATTAAAAGTATTAGAAAGTAGACGAAAATTCGAAGAAAGAACCTGTTGCTGGTCACGGAGTGCCCTGGATAGGAAGATATCTATTGTGAATGTTAGCCAATCAAGTCCAAAATTCCCCAGAGGCACCTAGTCAGTTGTACAGGAAATGTCAATAACTGCAAAAAAGTATTGATATGAGGAACTATATATCCACTAAAGAAACATAACCTACATGGGCGTATCTTGATTGGGTAATCCTCCGATCCAACCACTGAAATGCTGCAGCACAACGGAACATTGCTATTTTTGCAGCTGGACGTTGCCAGGAGACAGGCTACGCATTGCAACCAAACCCACATACATATTTCTTATCAAATAATCGTCTATCATGACAAAAGGAGAAAAAGTAGCCAATTGGTTTATTAGTCAAGGAACCTGATAACTATTGTCATCGTCGTTGAAGGGAATCCTCACACATGGGAAATCATCTAGGGCCTTAATACCTTCCTTCATGAAGGTAAAGTCAGGGCATTCAATGACAGCAACAGTTGGTCCACAATTTTCTTCTCTGCAAGAAAAGGTAAAAATGGAACAAGTCAAACCAGAGTGGCATGACCTGACATGACCTCTCAAAAAAAGTCCAAAATCCGCCATGATCACACCAGACAATCACTTCTTTTTTTTTTCTTTTTTTTGCCAATTAACGTATAGAATTTATTTCATTAGGAAGTAACCAACTGAATGTCAAAAAAAAAAAATTAGGAAGTAACCAACTAGTTCACAAAGGAAAAAATTAAACAGGAAAAAGCATGAGCAACTGATCAGCAATAGAAACACTATGGGATTCAACATGTCAAGGAAACATTAAACTGGCTACACTTCTATAATCAGAAAAATGAGTTACCTGTATTCACTTATTGCTCTTTGTATTATCTTCTTGGCAGCTTCGGGATGGTCAACGTAGTGCACCTGATTATTAGCATTCACAAAAGCTCAAAAAATGCAGGACTGTTACTGCAGGGGTTGTATGCGATGAATTTAGAGCTTACCTGGAAACGGATACCATCCCAAGACAATGAATCAAGTGATAATTCTAGGCAACTATCTCTAAACTGTCTCTCTAAGGCAGATGGTAATAATTCATTGCCGTTAAAAGGATCAACTACAACGGCAGACATAAGCTTCGATACATGACAATATAAAACATATATAGCACGCCCTGTTGAGGTGCTGCATACAAGTAAACCATGAGATAAGATATTCCGGCTTGGATAATTGAAACCATATAAATCCCAAAGAAGAAGAAAAAAAGTTCAAAATGTAAAAGGGACTAATTTGAAAAGCGACAGAAACCCTATTATGGTTCTTAGAATAATATGACTAGAAACGTAGAAATGTAAACACTCTAACATTGTGACTAAGAAATGCCTATTATAAGTTTACAATCAAAACCTTCCTTCAACTTAAACTCCATGAAGTAGAACTGGTTTCTATCAGAAAAGGGATAGTCATGTTACTTAGAGAGCTCTACCTGTTATACAAGTAAACAAGTGGAATTGAACGCTTCAAGTAGTGACACTCAGTTGTAGTTTTCATGTGAAGTTCACCAACTTCCCATCCATCTTGGGTGTTACGGTGCTTGGCTTTGTTATCAATTTTGCATACACATCCAATCTGACATATAGCACTAAACTCCAGAGGCACCTTAGTTTCATATATGCCCTGCCATGGTCAAATATGAGACTACCAAGCATGAACATGGTATTTCCCTTTATGAAAAATGAAGGTAACAACATGCATGATAACCAACAAGTTCGCCTGGTGATTATCTGGCTAGTGTCTCAGTAAGCATTAGAACAAAAGCATAACTCCCACCAAGCTTACAAGTCGTTGGATCCCATTCACATTTTAATAAAATTAACAAACAAGACAGCATGGAGAGCCATCACAGACGCACATAACTGAGATGAATTTAGCTACCCTTCACTTGTGAACTCCATTTAGTTTTCCTTACACAGGGTACTTGATGAAGTAAGTTTTACAACAGACAAATTCAAACTCAGATAGGCAGATATCATGTACTCCCAGACACCATACACAAGTTGTCTACTCACTAAAACAAAATGGTACCAGAAATCACATAAATAATAGTTAACTAGACTAAGAAAAGTTTTTAAATAGTCAAGGCATGTGATGGCAATTTCTTTTTCTACTTTATAAAAACCTCACCTCAACTCCAGGGTCTGCAAGAAGAGCTGCACGCTTTTTACTTTCTTTTTTAAATTGATCTTCTTGAATCTTGACCTGTAAAGAAACGAGAAAATTGTAACTAACTAGAAGGAATACAAGGGGAAAGATGTATAGAGGTTAAAACACATGCCTCAGTCAAACTATAACAAGGCCTTCCATGAGGAAGAATCTTGTTGACACACTTTCCTTGGAAATATTCATCTATAGGAACTTTGGAATTAATGTAAAACACCCTTGGGATCGACAATGGGATCTTAAGCATCAACCCTTCCACAACCACCCAAGCAAAAAATTGTCCGCTCTGTGGACTTGGGACCAGCTGTATTATCTGAAAAGGTCGGAAAGACAGCTTTATATGGTTGCAAAAAAATAGCCAAATATATAAATACAAATAGGTCACTGTGCACACCTGCCAATGTGAACTAGTCAAAGCTTCTTCAGGCCTCCTAAAGTATGAACCCACACCTCCTCTTCCCTGACCGACTTTTTGATTTATCTCGTGAGTATCAACCTGGTTTGAAGATCTTAGATCACCCAACCTACAAAACGAAGGGATACAGTCAACAAGTTCAGACACTTGTAAAAACAATAGATGTTATATGGAACTATATATCATTCCAAATCAAAACCGTCTTGCTGTATAATAAACTTCAGGTGAACAAATACCATTATGAAAACCTACCTTCGTTTTTTCTTCTTCTCTAGAGTTACTTTCCATTTTCTCTTTTTCAGTTCAAGCCATCCTTGGTAGTTTACGCTCTTGTCAATGTTCTGAAATGAGATATCATGGAACTCTGTATCCCAGCTCTCTTGCTGCTCACATTCAGACTGTTTTTTATTGACTTCATAGGAACGCGCAATTGGCTTTGGCCCTTTGACGGAAGGCCTATTTTCTTTGCAAAAATCCTCAATATCTTCCACATTATCTTTAGTCACCGGAAGATCTGTGTCCAACACAACATCTTTATTTGCTGAGCTGAACATATCAACTAGTTTTCTCTGGCGAAATTTGTCGTCTTTCTCACGGACCTTTTTATGGAGCCAGTCAGGATGAAGCACCCTAGGCACGGGATTTGCCACCTATAGAGGTCATACAAGTCGTTAGATATATATAAAAATTACACTAAGGAAATCTTTTTAAAAAAAGGATAAGAATAGTAATAATGAACCTTCTGCATTGCAGCAGGAATGGTAATAACTTTTTGGATAGCTGAACTAAGGCGCTGCTTGTAATACGACCAGTCAATAATCAGACGAATTCCGACATCTGATGATGTCTTGCACCATTTTCGCAAATGAAACTTCATAACTTCTGTTAATTTTGAAGATTTACATCACATATGAGCGTTAAGAATGCAACAATACATCACACCAAATAACAGAATGTTTACCCGGATTTGTTGTAAATATGGCAACAGGAACAGCACGTTCGCTTACCGGTGTACCCTAATCATGAAAAGTTGTTAAGTCGTAACAGTAAAAAGTTACTAATAAGCAGTGTGATGGAGACACTATACTAGACTAGCTGAGAAAGATGCTTAACGGACAGTAACTACTTTTTAGATGTGAGCAACATTCTTAACTAAGGGAACATGTACATATCAGCAGTGTTCCTAACTAAGAACTTCAACAGTAAAGATTGTTAGTACAACATCCACTTATGTGTTACTTGTACTAATAAATATATCAGTAAGGATGAAAGAAGATATGTGAATCAGACATGAGACCTAACTCTTTGGTTTTCCCTGCTATGTTCGGGTTGGAGATACCTTTCAAAGTAACCAACTTCTAGTACTCCTTGAGCAGATGTCAAAGGAGGAAAAAACACAAAAGTGTCGAGAAATTTCAAGTTTAAAAGAAATGTACCTTTGGTTCACAAGCAACAATGTACTGGCAACGTAGTCCTTTATCTTTGACCATTGTAACACCAAGAAATTCAGCCAGGCGTTTTGCTGTGGTCACTGCACATGACTTTTGCTCACCATAATCTGCTAACGATTTGCTCATTGTGCTTGATTCTGATATATAATCTAGCAGTTCACTATCGGCAATATCTTTTCCTTGATTCTGGAGAAAATGTGAAAGAAAACCTATGAGATAAATGACCCAACTGCAAATAAGAGAATTTAGCAGCACCTGTATGAAAAGTCTTCCTGCTAAGTAAAAGAAATAATCAACTAAAAGAGAACAAGAAACAAGATATTTCACATACATCGAGTAGGTCAAGCCATCGATCAGCAACCGCTGCAACAGCAGAATAACACTCTTCAAGAGTTGATCCATGGAGAAATTTGTCAAAAAGCTCGGCCTGTAGGGAAAGGAAAGAAAAAGAAAATATGATTTCTTTCAGCGCCTGACAGCTTCATAAACTAAGCTGACCTCTAATTTTTCAACAGAGACACATATTCATCAAGTAAAAGTCTGCCTATTTTCTTGGGATGCTTGTGTCTAACAAATTATGAACGTCTTACTACATTACACAGTCCATAAACACAAGAATCCAATGTATATGACAGAGATTTTAAAAAAAAATGTTACATGCATTTTGTCAGATACCAAAAATTTTATTTATCATTTCTTTCTTTTACGAACAATGGAGCTAGAAGATGAGCTCTCAATAATTGCTAAATGGCCACCTGAACAAGCAATCTAGAACCATTGGAATCTTCCCTAACAGAGAATTATTATGACAAAAACGTCAGAATTAGAACCTTAAAACTGCTGCTAGAAAGAGTTACTAGTATAAGTGGATCTGGCGAAATACACTCAATAACATTGAGCCTAAAAATAAATAAAGAAACATTTTTTTATGAATCAGAATCATTACAACACAAGAAAAGGGAAGGGTACCTGGAAAACTTTAATGAGTTTCAGCTCCCCTCTACGCTTGATCTCAAACCCCTTGAGTTCTGCTAAGGTTCCATCATGATTGAAAACAGCATAACGCTTCTTGATTAAGATTCCTTCTTCTTTCGATGCAGGAATAATCATTGCCTGAATGGAGAGGGTTACAAATATTTTTTTGTGCAGCAATTAAAGAGCAGCACATGTCAAAAATTCAAAGCGTTTAAGCATACCTTGTACGGTCCATCTACTTCAAATTCAATTGAGCATTCACTATGTGATTTATATGTCTTGCGTACAGGATCTACAAGAGTCTGTTCCAAAACCAAAATTAAGAGTAAAAACAGAAACTGAACACAAGGCAAAATGCTTTCAGAACCACAAAAGGGCTTGTTATATCATCTGCTTATTTAAGACTGAACACAGAAGCTACTTTTAAGTAAGGAATAGCCGGCAAACCTGATATTGATCATTTGTATTATTCTTTGCCACATCAACATTAAGCATAACACAAGGATACGAGATGGTGAGTTTCTTCATGTCTCTGCAATAATGAAAACCATTGATGGTTTATTAACATCTCTAGAACCACAAGAAAATGTAATCCACCTTAATTAAACAAGGAAATAAAACGCCTCTTGGAAATACCTTAGAGTGAAATGCTATATATTAAAAAAAAAAAACAGAACAAGGAAATTCCTAACATATACATGTAATGATGTAAATCATGGAGATTACAAAATCTTACATTGTTTTAAAAGTAAAGTTCTCAGGAAAAGATCCAGGGAGACAACACCATATACCATCTGTATCCAACTCAAGTGGTTTCCCAATTCGCTCAATAAGCAAACGGGCATTCTGTATGATTTTGGCTCCAGTATAGGTAACTACACCAGCCATTTCCATGGAATACCATCTTGCACCCCTGGAATTAGTTTTAAGTAAAGCTTTGGGTCAACATAATTGGAACAGACAATGATAATAACACCAAATTCCAGGCTCTTTGTAAGAGAGGACTCACTTTCGCATGACATATCCATAGAAGGAATTAAGTATACACTTATGAGCTAGCTGCAAGGAATCGTAAACCACTACCATGTCCTGTTCCAAATTTTAATGTCAATAACCATCTAAAAGAAATTCTGAAAATCATATATATGAGCAAGTATAAACGATAACTTACCTGTGCTTCCTGGATCTTGATTGAATTACCACTTGCCTTGGCCTCTGACAATTTTCCCTTCCAGACCTTGTTAAGTGTTTTGTATTCATACCTCCTATCTCGAAAGCTTTAATAACATACAAAGACCACCAAATAAAAAGCAATTTGAAAAAGTAATTAGTACTTGTCTAAATGTTTCATTATCAGCAGTTGTATGTTCACCCAAGAGAGATGCTTCCCAAAAGACTAAACGACAAATAGAGTCTTAATCAAGAAACGCACCTCCGAACAGTATCCACATAGAAAGGGTTTTCTCTCATGCATATCCCAGCTTCACGAACTTCAGTAATTGGCTTGTCAAGTACTCGTTTATAAGCCTACCAATAGCAGAAAACTTGCCATTATATATTGACATTGTGGGGAAAATATTACTACGGTGGAGAGAGAGTACCTTTTGACAATATTTTTTTAGTCGTTCTTTTAGCTTAGATTGTTGATCCACCTTTGGCAGATCAAGGAACGATTTTGAAGACATTATATTTGCACCAGCATCAACAAATTCAGACTCAATCTGCTTCTTCAAATGGTAATAATCACTGCAAACCATTTGAAACAAAGTTGAGAACTTAAGACTATACCAACAAGGTTTAAATCCAAAGTTAGGAATGATATATATGTTAAGAACCTTTTCTTTCCCATGAATGTCACACCACGCCAAACCCATTCAAGTTTTCTAAGACAGGTCTTTCCCGGGCGGTTGAAATCACATGCTGTGCAAATCTCATCCGTAACTATTGATGGTGGCTGAGAATTTAGAGGAAACTTTCGCTTAACATAATATATCTAGGGGGTTCACAATCGTAAAAGTCACGGTTGTGATTATTTTGTATATGGAACATCACCAATTAGCTGATGTTTGGTAGATATTGATTTACAATCGCATGCTACAACATATAATCCCTAAATCAGTTAGAAACATGCAAACAGAGATTAGATGTACCTGAAGCCTGTTTGTTAAGATGATATTTGGATACATGGCTGCGACATCAAGGTGATAAATAAGAGGCCCCTCTTCCCGTATAGGGTCATCTCGTAACTTCTCAAGCTACAAAATCAATAAAACCGCCAAACCACGACAGAACTAAGACTTCAACCCGAATCAAAGATAAAGGGAGATAATTCACAAGACGATCAGGTTATAAATTCTGCTTTAAAATATCCAAGCATGCAGATGATAGTTGATAACAACTATGATAGAGGATACTTGACAGACAGATTTCCTCCGGAGGCTCAAACAGTAGTCTAAGGACTAACTAATGTTCTTCCACAAGCCCTAATGGGATTACTCTACATGAGATAAGGCTCATAGATACGAGCTAAGCATGTATGAGTGTATAAGAAAAATCTTTCAGTATGAATGTGTATGCAGTGTCAGCCATACAAAGCGACAAGAGTAACAACATGCTGACAAGAAACAAGGGAACAAACATTAAATCAATATTTTTATTCAGAAGAGAAATTCATTACCTTCTCCTTGATTTCGTCCTTCACTTCATCATAATTGGAAATTGAATCCATTCTCATTTTTCCTTCTACAGTGATAGCATATTCCAGATCACGACCAAGGTTATCGATCAGTTGCTGGCAATCAAAGCGTCAAATATCAGATAGGTGCATTAATTAGCTATGATACAATCATGCACACAAGAATGGGAAGCATTTTGCTTCACACATTCATTACAGACTACATAGATTTTACTATAAACTGCAGCACTTCAGAGGAAACTACAGACAAATCAGTGACAATTGAATTGAAACTCTATCAGAAAAAGTAATGCTCAGCAATCAATTAAACAAATCAACAAACATTATAGTGAATAAATATAAAGCAGATAAATTGCCTGGTATGCCGATGAATCGAGTTTAAAACTGGTTGGAATGTCAGATCTGAAAACACCACTTTCAAGGCACTCTACATGACCACCAATATATGTCTCACTTTCAAGAAGTTGATTTTGGTAGAATTTCTCAGGGTCAGCTTGATTTTTGTTGGGACATACAACATTTGCCTTGTAAGCCTGTGCTGAATGGAAAACTTCCAATTAATAGAATGTGTCACACAGTAAAGATTGCTAAAAACCTTGTGGTAAATAGGTTGATACCTCAACCATCAGAAGCATTTCACAAAGGGTGCCACTCCCTTTACGTAAAACCTCATCAGGGACCATTGGGATGATAGTTGCGAGAGAAAAAATGAATGGATTGACATATGTCATGTATAGGTAATAAGTTGCAACAGCATCAGAGACAGAGTAGGAGGCCATTGTCTGCGAGATGATTCCCAGCATTGAATAGAAATAAGATATAAGCACCCATACAAATATTTCAAGCACTACAGAGAGACTAGAAAAATCTACAGTTGACACCATTAATTGCCTGAATTCTATGTCCGCTTCTAAATTTTGTGTACTGATGATAAGACAATGAATTAAAGATGAACAGAAGAACATTTATGCAACCCATAAAGAGCCATAGTTGAATCACTTGATCACTTATCATCGACAGTTTGTAACTCTAGCCCATTCTAGTATCTAACAACCAGCTCTAATGGTTAAAAAAACATGTTTTACAGAAATAGCAGGATTAACTTCTCGTCAATACCTGGGGCTTTTCCATCGCAAACCGAACCATGTCCTCTGGGTTCACTTCCAGTGGATCATAACCTAGTTTTGCCTTTGTAACAGCCTGGCATTTAATTAAGAAACAAGCATCAAAATCATAATATGACTTTCTTAACAAAATATTATATGACCACAAAAGATAAATAATCGCTCAGATATAGAAGTAGAATGAACCTTCAGACCATGGCTTCCCTGAGGAAGATAGCTATCACGTTTAACCCAAGCAAAACAATCCAAATGACAAGCGAATTTAGCTCGACATTCACCTTGATTCTGATCACAACGGAATCCCAATTCCTGAACCACAAGGGAAAGAAACAAAACACACCAGCCAATTATGGAATTACAGTTGACCATTATGCTCCAGTGGAAGATAGTAGAAATAGGATAGGAAGTGACGAGTAAGATGCAACGAACTAGGCTTTAAATGAAAAAGCAAGAAAGATAGGTTTAAACAGAACTGAGAAGAGAACCAAGTTCCGGGAGAATGAGTGGCAGCACCTTGCCAACTCTCAGAAGACTTCAGTATTGAAATGCAAAACACAAGTCACTGAATATTTTGAAGGATGAAAATTTATCTTCCACAAGGAAACAATAATATGTAAAAGTAAGCATCGTCGTGCAAGATAATTCAGTACACAGTCTAGGAAGTACTTGAGCAGCGTCACTATTCTACTTTATGCAGAGGCACACTCACAAGGCCACTATAGAATGTCAGCGAATAATGTCACAAACTTTTATATACACTTTCCAAGTAGATATATTATATCCGTTTAGTCATGCAGACAGATAAAATTAATTCAAAACCACAACGAATAAAACTTTAGCATACCTCATTCATTTTTATCCCATGATGAGATGCTCTCCGTTCTATAAATGGCCAGTCAAAAAAGTCACCGTTGTATGTAACATAAATACCGGGTTTCAACTCTTGCATATGGTAAAACCATCTTTGGAGGAGTTCAACCTACAAGAAATAACCAAGAAATAACTCACCTGCACATCAATGTTTCTGATTTTATATTCAAATCAGGAGCTTAAGTATTTTACCTCATTTTTAACATTAGTAACTTTGAAATACCCTTCAAATTCTGGTTTTGGTGTATATTCCAGATCTTCTACATCTTCGCCAACACACTGAATTAAGTGCAAAGATGCTACATTAATAATCAAACAAGATTGCAGTAGTACAAAATATATAAGGAAAGCATAGAGCTGAGATATCAAACAGAGATGATATATGCAACAAAAAACGGTTAACATATCAGAATTTATGTTTTAAATTATAGCAAAATGTTATGCTAGTCCAAAAACAGTCTTAAAGTTACATCATACGAAATCAATTAAACAAGCGGGATAATCTTATATGGATCATTTCTACAAAAATGGCAAAGCAAGGCCATATAGTAGGTTCTCTAAATTAATGAATTAACAATCCCCATCCACCATGTAAAAAATCATCATTACAATATCAGATCCAATACAGACAAATGTATACAGCAGTTACCTCTCTGTTAATAATTAGAAAACCTTGCCCATCGACCATGTAGGATATCATCATAATTTGATCATATTCAGCATCAGGAAACTTCAACGGAAGCTTTGTTGTCTCTATATCGAAGGCACAAACACGGACTTCTGCGCGTTGAAGAAGATCTGTCCTCTTCTCCAATATGACATCGGTGCTGGAAATACTGACATTGTACCATTGCCCACTCCGCACATCTGGACACCAAGAAAACATCATGATTTTGACAATTTTGAGGACTAAACAGAAATTCTGGTTTGACTAAACAAGATACCATTATCAATTGCAAATCGAACATGATAAGGTACATCGTACTCGCGGAGGTCCACGATAGAGTCTAAGCAATCTTGAGGACGTTGTTCTCTGCGTTCCAAGAATAAAGATAAAAATGATCAGGACATCTGAAACCCTTAAAAATAAACTTGAAAAATAACTAAGAAACAACTTAGGTTAAGAGGTAAAAATTGAAAATCAACAAAACTCTTAAGTGATTTAAAAGAACAAAATTACATGTCTTACCGTTTTCCAGCCAATATGGATTCGTATGCTTCAAGTGCATCAAATTTTGCCTGGTTTCGTTCGACAATATGTAACAAATCCCGCTTGACTTCCATCAATTGTTGCACAGTATCAAATGATATTTTTAGGTATTTTTTTTGCAGGCCAGATAGATGATTTTTCTGCTCATGAACATAAAATAAAGGAACTCAAAATTGTGTATCACAGAAAAAAGCTACAAAGACATCCTAAGCGAATTGATAACTAAAAAGTACTGAAACCTTCATATCTTGCATACAATTGCACTAAAGGACAATCAATAAACACTTAAAGAAAACTAACTTTAACATCTACAGCCCATGTTACATACTAGCAAACGCCTATTGATTTCACCTAATGGATTCAAGACTACTTTTGGACTATTTACTACAAATGTTCAGTTTTGGGTTACAAGAAGAGGATAACAACTAAAGGTTGTAGCAAATATTTCTGATATGAGTAGAGAAACAACATTAATCAACTGGTGGAAGACACTAGTCAACTACATCACACAATGAGGAAGTCAGACTTAAACTAATAATAATCATAGTATGCTTTACTGACTTACAAGATCAAGATCTTCTTTTTCAACAATCTCAATATCAGCAACTTGTCTTTCATATCGGCGTCTCAAGTAGGCTTCGAGTTCCAATTCCATTTTGTCCTGTAATTTGGCATTGCAGTTTATTGACATATAAAATGAAAATACATGAATGATTCAAGGAGAATTCCGATAATGTCCAGAGAGAAACTATCATACTTTCGTGGCTGCATAAAAGTAAGGACGGAACTTGTACTTTGTCTTGAAAGAAAAGCCGTCCTGAAAAAAATCCTCAACTCAGTTAACTATTTAGAAAAATGCAACAACAAAAATATAATCGTTCATCAACTTATACGAAGCTGACATAGTAATGAGTAATGACCATAATTATAGCAGCTCACCTGAGTAACAAAGTAAAGGTCCACACAACTATAGACTTTCCCAGTATCGCGATCTTCCCAAGATGACTGCAAAACGTAGTAGATTATCCAATCAGTAAATACTAGTACTTTGACATTACCTAGAATCCTAAATTCTCGCACTAATGGAGTTTCATTGTATGGTTCAGTCGCCAATGCTTATATTTAATTTACAGAAATTCACATATAATCGAATCCGAAACCTACTCAAATACTCTCAATTAACAAGGTTGAGTCCAGATTAGAGTGTCGGAGAACTTACCGATGAGAATGTGAGTAACCACCCAAGTCGGGTTTCACCTTCAGAGAAAAGCCCAAATCCGAGTTTAGATTCGAGTTCATCTTCCGCAGTGTTCACTACCTTAGGCTTCTTCGACCACCGCGTATCCTTTCGATCCCGTCTTCGATTATCTCCGCTCATTTTGCGGCGATTATAAATTACGCGGGACAGAGAGAGATTCCTATATAGAGAGGAGCTTTATTCCTGGAGAAGCTTTGAAGGAGAATTTAGGGTCAACAAAAGGGCTTTTACTGGTAGGGCTTCGTGGATGCCGGAGAAAGTGAGTGAAAGAGTAGAGAGGAAAAAAAAATCTTTTATCATTTTCCCGCGCTTTTGGTATTGGCAACCAAATCACTGATAAGCCCCTCATTTTTGGACTCTAATTGGGCCTATCTAAAAGCCCATCTTTATCGCATTTGCATTTTGGATTTCGAACACAGCCTTTCCATTCGAGACGATGATGACAAATTAGGATTTCTAGCTCGAGGCGAAAACAAACTTCCTTCTTGTAGCTGTAGGTGTTCTCAAGCTCCGACTCACAAGTCACAAGTGTAGACTGTCTCCTTGAACTCGAATCACCTCCGGTAAAGTCTTAAACACTCTCATATCTCAATTGGGGTATGGAGAAAATCGGTTTATGAAACCAAATAACTTAAACCGGATCGGGTCGAATTAATTTTCAGTTAAATGCCGGTATGGTCCATACGACTGTGACTTGTAAGGTGGTTGTGGTAGGTGGAGAAGTGACCACACAAACGAACTACCCCAGGAAAACATGTTTTTCTACATTCTCGACTTTGCTATTTCATTGAGCTTGAATAACCAATTTTAAGACGCCATTGCTAAAACATGAAAGCTCTATCATCTTCTTCTCCAATATTAGGTGCTAGCCAGCCGGCGACGGCGACTGCGCTTATCGCGCGATCTGGTCGTTCTGAATGGCAGAGCTCCTGCGCTATTCTAACAAGCAAGGTTATTTCTCAAGAAGAATCTGAATCCTTACCTGTGCCTCCAGTTTCCGGCGGAGTTGATCATCTCAACGGCCATAACAGCGCCGCCGCACGAGTTCCAGGAATGAATCTTGTTCCGATTGAGAAATCTGATAGCAATCCGTTGGTTCCACAGCATCGTCATAATCCACTGAAACCCCTTAGCATGACGGATCTCTCGCCGGCTCCGATGCACGGATCTAATCTACGCGTCGCTTATCAAGGTGTTCCCGGTGCTTACTCTGAAGCAGCCGCTGGTAAAGCTTATCCTAATTGTCAAGCTATACCTTGCGATCAATTTGAGGTTGCGTTTCAAGCGGTGGAGCTTTGGATCGCAGATCGTGCTGTTTTACCGGTGGAGAACTCTCTCGGCGGTTCTATCCACCGTAATTACGATCTCCTCCTCCGTCACCGTCTTCATATAGTCGGCGAAGTTCAACTCCCTGTTCATCACTGTTTACTGGCTCTTCCCGGCGTTCGTAAAGAGTTTCTCACACGTGTGATCTCACACCCTCAAGGTCTCGCTCAGTGTGAGCACACGCTCACAAAGCTCGGACTTAATGTCGCACGTGAGGCAGTTGATGACACCGCAGGAGCCGCTGAGTTCATCGCCTCTAACAACCTCCGCGACACAGCCGCTATCGCGAGTGCACGCGCCGCCGAGATATACGGGTTGGAGATTTTGGAAGATGGGATTCAGGACGACGTGAGTAACGTGACGCGCTTCGTGATGCTGGCGCGTGAGCCAATCATACCTAGAACAGATAGACCGTTCAAGACTAGCATTGTCTTTGCGCACGAGAAAGGAACCAGCGTGCTTTTCAAGGTGCTCTCTGCTTTCGCCTTCAGAGACATTAGCTTGACGAAGATCGAATCGAGGCCGAATCACAACCGTCCGATCAGGGTCGTGGATGATGCCAATGTCGGGACGGCGAAGCATTTTGAGTACATGTTTTATGTTGACTTCGAGGCCTCGATGGCGGAGGCGCGTGCTCAGAACGCGCTTGCCGAGGTTCAGGAGTTTACATCGTTCTTGCGGGTGCTTGGGAGTTATCCCATGGATATGACTCCTTGGTCACCAACATCATCAACTTCATCGTAACCATACTATAGTCTATACACACATGAAAATGTAAATTTTGGAGAAGATAACAAAGTTTTATATTTACTGATCCATTCTGTTTGGTGTTTTACATTTGATTGAATTCGTATAAATCAATAAACAATTGGTAAAAATTTAAACTAAAATTCATAGAACATTGATTTGGAAGTTTTGATAACAGGGGAAAAGTTGTGACAATATGGTGGAGTTGGTAACAGAAATAAGGGTTTGGGGACAATCAATCATTGTGGTTTGTATGATAATTTCGTGTTGTCCTATTGGACCTGGGGTTGATAAACCATCGAGTCCAACAAGAACACAACATATGTACATATGTTTGGTGTATGCAAAATGTTGTCTTTTCAAATTTTCAGAAAAGATTGTTAAAAAATATAAATGCGTCTGCCGGGAGTCGAACCCGGGTCTATTGCTTGGAAGGCAATTATCCTAACCGTTGGACTACAGACGCTTTTGCATATCGAGCAAATAAACTATATATACATATAAACTTTGGATGTTGAGGTTAAAGTGAGAAAGATTTTAAAATACATATATATAGATATAATCTATATATATATTTTTGCATCCATTTTGTGAAATAAATCCTGGAGTTGAAACTTATTTACAATGGCTGTCACTGGCTTTTAATTATTAGTTTTTTCAGCAATAAATTGATTAACAAACGAAAAACATTCCAAATATATTTCAATCCCATATATCACGCAGATTTTTCCAAAATTTGAACTAGATTTCAGCAACTATTTAAAACAAAAAATGTTTGACAACCCAAAAGACAATTGCAATCCCTTAAAATGAGCAAACGCAACTAAATACATTTCTTATCAATTCACTAAATCTTATTTCTCCAAAATTTGAACTAGATTTCGACAACTATTTAAAACAAAATTTTGTTTGACAAACTAAAACACAATCGCAATCCATAAAATATTTATTTTAATTATAAATTTCAACTAGCGGGGTACCGCGGTTTTTTTTTACAGGACGGGTTTGGCAGAACGGGTTTGGAAGGACGTTACTTAATAACAATTGTAAACTATAAAATAAAAATATTTTATAGATAGAGATAATTTGCAAAATTTTATATATACTAGTTTAAATAAAAAAAATTATCTCCGCGGTGTACCGCGGGTTAAAATCTAGTCTATATATACATTTTTGCAACTATTTTGTGAAATAAATCTTGTAGTTGAGAATTATTTACAATGATTGCCACTGGATTTTAATATTTGTTTTTGATAATTAGAAAAAAAATCTTCGAATTAAATATTTGACATTTAATAAATTTTTTTAAAATCTCTTTACATTAACTACACGATTGGTTACTAAAATAAAACTTTCAAAATATTTAATATCATTTAATTACTACAAAATTATCATTATTGATATTGTTTTTCTTCATGACTATTACAATTCAATTATAATCATCAAACCGCAGAGATATTTGATAACATTTAATTACTACAAAATTACAAAATATTTAGACAATGATTCATAAACATATGATAAAGAAGATCAACATTAATAAAATAAATGAGCTTTTTTTACGGGATGGGTTGGCGGGACGAGTTTGGCAGGACGAGTTTGGCAGGACGAGTTTGGCAGGACGAGTTTGGCAGGACGTTACTTAATAACAATTCTAAACTATAAAATAAAAATATTTTATAGATAGTTACATAGATTGTTACAAATTACAAACTTTTATATATACTAATTTTAAAATATAAATTGTCCCTACGGTATATCGCGGGTGAAAATCTAGTATTATTATTATTAACCGAAAGAAATTTCTTTCAATTTTAAAAATTCTGTCAGTTATAATGAAAATGTAAAACTGTAATAAGGATTTAATATACATATTAACATGTTATATTGATATGTTATTACTATTATCCAATTTGCTTTTTCTATTACTGTTTGTTGGATGTATTGAAAATTTAAGATTGTCTCCAAAATCGATTATTTTGAAATTATATATAAAAAATAAGATTTAAGAGATTTGTTTCCAAAATATTTTGAATTCTCCATTTATTTTCATATTCTATCATATATTTTTTAAAGAAAATAATCAAGATATACACATTTTATAACTTCATAAATCGTTTGACACAGAAGAGAATCGATAAACTATAAATCTGCAATGTTTAATATTATTACGAAATGCTTTTAGGTAAAAGATGATATGATAGCAAGTGTGTTTTTTGGACTTATAAAAGTGAGTAGCACCTAGTGGGGGGAGAGAGAGAGAAAGAGAAACAAAGAGAGCGATAAAGAGATGGGTGGAGAAGAGAGATCAGGAGATGGAGAAAAAAGAGGGGAAGAAGTAGTTGATGCTGGTTCTCTCTTCGTCCTTAAATCCAAAGGTACGTTTTATTAATTATGAAATCTATGAAACTTAACGTATACTATTATAACCCATTTGAAGAAGATATGATGATGATGATGATGGAAACTAGGGACATGGTGGCACTGCGGATTCCACTTGACGACGTCTATAGTGGCGCCTGCGCTACTGAGTCTACCGTACGCCTTCAAGTTCTTAGGATGGGCTGCCGGGATATCTTGTCTGGTCGGAGGAGCAGCCGTTACTTTCTACTCGTACACTCTTCTTTCTCTTACTCTCGAACACCACGCTTCTCTCGGCAACCGTTACCTCCGCTTCCGTGACATGGCTCATCACATCCTCAGTAATTCTTTTTCTTTTTACATTTGCTCTTTCCTATAATCAAAGCTGCGACAAATTTACCTTAAGAGAATTTCATTCAAGATTGAGATGTATAGTTGTACGTAGACATACGTGTCTATATGAACTTCTATACGTAATAATTGACACACGGCCGGTACCACTCCAATAATTTCATCCACGCAATAAAGGAAGGTACATGTCCTACGTAATAATTTGTTTGAACAAAAAAAAAAGTTAATTTTTGTGTGAAAACGCGAGATGGAATACTTATAATCACGTTTGCTATTACGAACAACGGAATTTTATAAGAAACCAAGTAAACATTGGTATGAGCTCAACTTTTGTTCGTGGTTGGTTAATATCACAATATATGTATTGTGTAAACCTATGATTTTTAAAAAAATACTTTTCTATACTGTTTGGTCTTGTTTCGAATTATAAGAAGAAAAAAAACTAATCATATGGAATTCATATTATAGTGAATTTTTTGATATGGCTTGCTTCGGTTCAATTTTGTTGGGATCCGGATCGAAGTGTTGACCATTCCACATTTCCACTCATACCACTGTTAAGTTTCAACTTTTTCATGCGTTAGATAGCTGTCTCTTTCCGTGTCTTGTTTCATTTTTGATGCAGAAATTTGTCTTTCAAAACTAATTTCAATTTTTAAAAATATGTGCGTGTCAGAAGAGTATTCATAAAACGTTGGTGCCGACCAAAATTTAATCTTATATAAGTAAAGTTGGATAGGTTCGATCTGCTTTCAAAAGTAGAATATTCTAAATTTCAGATCCTACATAGGATTCGATCCAAATTAGGATAGTTACGCTTTGACTGTCGACTACCAAGGAAATCCACATGTCAACAAAACTTTTAAGACAAAATTTAACGTATTTATCTATGCAAAAACTACAAAATGATGAGAAAAAATTGATTGAAATTTTTTATCTTACTGGATAATTCTGTTTTAGTAGCTAATATGAAACTAAATCCATTATGCATCGAATCATCGATTTGGATTTTAGTTTTCATTAGAGTACACCGCTAATCTGAAGGATTTATAGGAATTCGATTTAGCCCACTTTTTCGGGACTGTATACAACTTTAATTAGGATAAGGTAAAGTATAATACAGGTTCCGAATGTTTGATTAGTTAAGATCAGTTTGGTTTTCCTCTTAACAATTATTGGGGTGTGTTTGATAAGGTCCGAAATGGGGAAGGTACTACGTTGGACCAATACAAATGGCGGTGTGCTATGGTGTGGTTATTGCCAATGCGCTCTTGGGAGGGCAATGCCTAAAGGCAATGTACTTGGTAGTGCAGCCAAATGGGGAAATGAAACTCTTTGAGTTTGTGATTATTTTTGGATGCTTACTTTTGGTTTTGGCACAATTCCCATCCTTTCACTCTCTACGATACATCAACTCACTGTCTCTCCTCCTCTGCCTCCTCTACAGTGCTTCTGCCGCTGCTGCATCCATCTACATTGGTACTCTTCTTTACTAAACCACTTTACTCTTAATTCTTAAACCTTTTATATTGTTACATTTAAAAGGTGAGTTTTCTGTTAAATATCAGGAAAAGAACCAAATGCACCAGAGAAGGACTATACTATAGTTGGTGATCCAGAAACTAGAGTGTTTGGAATCTTTAATGCTATGGCTATTATTGCTACTACATACGGCAATGGCATTATACCTGAAATTCAGGTTTCATTTTGTTTCCATTCTTTGTTTAGAACACCACTTTAATATTTATTCATCAAAAACAAAAGGGCAGTCACATGATCGACTCAGTTATATATATAGAGTATTTGATATATGAATACTATCTTCTTGCAACGCAGGCAACAATATCGGCACCAGTGAAAGGAAAAATGATGAAAGGGTTGTGTATGTGTTACCTTGTAGTAATAATGACATTTTTCACAGTAGCCATCACAGGATATTGGGCATTCGGTAAAAAAGCCAATGGACTTATCTTCACCAATTTCTTAAATGCCGAGACAAACCATTACTTTGTCCCTACTTGGTTTATTTTTCTCGTCAATCTCTTCACTGTCCTTCAACTTTCGGCCGTTGCTGTGGTAAATACAATTTTTTTTTAACGTTTTTCTTTCACATATATACATTGTTATTATTTTATTTTATTTTCGTCACATATATACATTGTTACTAATTTTGAGTTATGCAGGTATACCTACAACCTATAAACGATATTTTGGAAAGTGTGATCAGCGATCCAACAAAGAAAGAATTCTCTATCCGCAATGTCATCCCTCGACTAGTTGTGCGTTCCCTCTTCGTCGTGATGGCTACAATCGTTGCGGCAATGCTTCCATTTTTTGGAGATGTAAACTCCTTGTTAGGCGCTTTCGGTTTTATACCTCTAGACTTCGTTCTTCCTGTAGTTTTCTTCAACTTTACTTTCAAGCCGTCTAAAAAAAGTTTCATTTTTTGGATCAACACTGTGATCGCCGTGGTTTTTTCGTGTTTAGGGGTGATTGCTATGGTAGCGGCGGTTAGACAGATTATAATAGATGCCAATACGTATAAGTTGTTTGCGGATGTATAAAAGAACATGCAAAGCAAAGTGAGATTGTTATTTCTATATTTAAGAATAAGCCTTTTTTTTTCTTAGAAAAATGTTTATGATTATAAATTTGGAAAATAATATTCAAATTTTGATAACAATATTTTTACATAATTTAAATTAATTAATTTTGAATGAAATAAATACAGATGAAATAAATATCTAGAAAATTGATAAATCACAGTACAGGCCTGGAATATGAGCATTTGAAACCCAACGCAAAACAATTCCTAGAAACGGAAGCCCAAAAGTTGGGGGCTATAATTAAACCGGATTTAAAAAATCGGTTTGATTGGTTACCCACACAAAAATCTGGTTCAGGATTTTAGACTCGTTTTCAATTTCAAGCGTGTTTGGTTCGCCGGCAGAGAGACATAACCAAACAAATAGGGTTTAAGCTCTACTAAAATGGCGACGACGTTGAATCGAATCCTGAAGCATAGATCAGTCTCTGCTCTCAACAAGCATCATCAAGGACTCTTCTCCCTCACTCGATACGAGAATCATGACTCTCTCCCTTCTCAAATGCCAGCTCTTCGATCAACCACCCGTTCTTTCCTCGATTTTTATAAGGTAGGAAATTCTGAGAAATTATCAATTTCGCTTATCGGAGAAACGTTGTTTATAGATCTGTCGTTGTTGTTGTGGCTTTGCACAGTTCGGGAATAAGAAAGCAATTGAAGATGAGCGTGCTAGACTGTAAGCTTGCCTTTATCTAGATTCAATTCTTTTTGGGTTTTGCTCCTATTCAGATTCAGCATTGATTTGCTATCTGTTTCGACATAGATCGTCTCAATGAGAAGTTGATTAGTGGAATTTGATGTGATTTAGGGCAGTAATGATGAGATGAATCGGGGTTACTTTGCTGATATGAAAGAATTCAAGGAACATGGTGGTAAGGTATAATCATGCAACTTCTTCCACTCTCTCTCTCTTATTGGTAGGATCCACTATCACAGATCCCAGATTTTGTCTTCTTTGCAACGCCAATCTTAAAGGGTGGATTGTTTTCATTAGCTATGGCTTATATCATCTGGGTTCGCTTGTACTTAGTTATGCATGATTTAGATACCGTAGCCTGTAGGGATCTTGTATTTGCTTTATGAAGTTTCTTAACTGTCAATTGATGTTTTTGTAGATCGCAGCTGCAAATAAGACTATAATTCCTGCCGCTTCAGCCATCAAATTTCCGGTATTAGCAGTGACTTTCTCTAATGGAAAAAGCCTAAAGTTGCCTATTGCTCCCAACAGCAATGAGGTTGACACAGAGAGTTTGGTTGTTCCTAAAGTATCATTGGTGTGTCTGTCTTTCCGAGCAAGCTCTCAGGTACAGAAAATTCTACCTCGTCTTTGCTATACTCTGATTTCGAGAATGTTTGAGTTTATTAAAGATTACCGGAAGTGTTGCTTCTTAAGGTTACTAAACAATGGTTGCCTGACACAGTGGTCTTAACTCTTTAGTGGGGAATCATTTTGTTGATAAGTTATATATCTAGTTTGTATAATTGTTGATGTGATGTGGTTGCTTTATCTGACAGGAAATGATCAGCTCGTGGAGCAAACCATTTCTTGAATCATTTGGCAACAGGAAAGATCTTCAGTTGTTTGAGGTACTGATTCTGAATCGTTTGTGCTATTCGCACTTATATCAGATTTTAGAACCTGCACGAGTGCTTTTTTAGCAGCTGTTTTTCTCCCATTTTATTCAAAAACTTATTTTCTTGTAATTATAGGTTTCATTTATAGACAAATGGCTGCTGGGCTTGGCCCCCATAAGAAAACTACTTCTCCGGGTCTTGCAAAAACCAAACAATAACGAGAATAGTGTCCTCCAGAGGCAGGTGGGTTACGCATTTGGAGACCATTACTACTTCCGTAAAGAAATTAAAGTTCTGAACCTTCTCACCGGGTACAGAAAAGTCTACTCTTCATCAGGTTAAGAGAGCATAAGAGATTCCCTTAACCTTTCTGATCTCTCTATTGCACATACGTGTTCACGTTTCAGGTATATTCTCTTACTTGACAAATCCGGGAGAATAAGATGGCAAGGTTTTGGAACAGCAACTCCAGAGGAAGTATCTCAACTTCTCTCTTGCACCTCACTTCTCTTGGAAGATCAATGAGAGGTAACCAAACTTCTCTCTCTCTTAAACCATTTAAATCACAAGACTCCCAATTCTTCTTAGGCCTGCAATTATCAGAAAAATTCTACAGCATGGCCAGAAAAACGTTCTGTGTAGAAAATATTTCAACTTTGCCTTGAATGTTTCATAGCTAAGAGTTACAAAAGTTTCTTTGAAGCACCTTCTTGATATAGTTTAGCGTATGAAAATATAACATCTGAGTGTCTTTTTGGTTCCATTACATATCCAGATCGCTCCCTGAACTGGAGACCGTCTCAAAACACAAGTGCTCCTCCTTGGCTCTTACGGAGGATGTTGTCGAAGACAATAATAAAGTATCTCTTATCTTTCCGTTTTGCAGTTTGATTGGATTATCTGCACTTAAGCGATAGAGAATCCTTTTCGTCCAATTTTGTATTTGGTGTTCAACGGAAAGGGGTCATACTCACTCTTCACTTGTTTGGATAGGTGTAGTTGTACTCATCCGAGAATGATATGACCTAAATCTTTTTCTGATACAATTTGAGTTAAAAGTGGAAACAAAACAAGGCCAAATATCTACCTCGTGGATGTCCGTTTAGTTTAGGTTCCAAATAAAGCCGTTGGTGTCGTAGACTTCTGAGTTCTGGTGAATTTTGGGTAAATTGGTCAACGGAAATCAATGAATCACATCAGTACTTTCGGACACGTCATATGAATTACATCAGTACTTTCAGACACATTACATCAGTCTATCTAGTACTCAACACCGAACATTTAAATAAATAAAAATGAACTTGTGAAAATCATAATTACCAAAATGCCAAATTTAAACACGCCATAATGACTAACACAAAAAAGGATAGTTTATGCAAATCTTAATTCCACATTTAATTAAACTAATCACGAAAATGTGCAAAACTTTAGTACTGTCATCAGAATATATTATCAGAACGTTTCAATTGGCGGCTTTCTCTCTCTTTCCCCAGGAAGAGAAAGTTCGAACTCCAGAAATGGCGGTGGATTCTCCCGCTGGAGTTATTATCATCGCCGCCGTGCTTTTACTTGCTGCGACAACCTTGGCCTGCGGCTCCGACGCGGTTCTCAAGCTGGAGAGATTGATTCCGCCGAACCATGAACTTGGTCTGACTGAGCTCAGGGCTTTTGATTCAGCTCGCCATGGAAGGTTATTGCAGTCTCCTGTCGGCGGTGTTGTTAATTTCCCGGTTGATGGAGCCTCCGATCCGTTTCTCGTCGGGTACTACTACTGTTGTTATCCATTTCCTTATGCATTTTTTCGATTCCGATTTTCGAATTTTTCTTTCTATTTTTTGGTTTCCAAAGTACAAAATAGAATATTCACTTTTTTCGAACCATGGAATTGTCTCTGGACTTGGATTTGAAAACTTTTTCGCCCAACAAAATTGAATTGAATTAAGTCGTTAACCAATTTGTTTCTGGTTAGGCTGAGTAATGCGATTCGATTTTGTCTTCAATATTCGACGCAGTTTTTCATCAGGGAACATTTTGGATTATAAATAAATGAACCTTCTAGACTGTTGTCTCATCATGTGTTCAATTACGAATTTAGAGATATTTGACTCTTGTTCCCATTCCTATTTATAGAATCTTGCTGTTATTTACAGGCTTTACTACACAAAGGTTAAACTTGGGACACCACCAAGAGAATTTAATGTTCAAATTGACACTGGAAGTGATGTTTTGTGGGTTAGCTGCACTTCCTGCAATGGCTGCCCCAAGACTAGCGAACTCCAAGTATGTTTCTTGCTAACTTTCCTCTATAGCATATTAGCTTTTAAAACATTTTCCTCATGGTCTTGGTTTTAGCTTTATGATTTGTCTAAATGATCACTTGTTTTCCCTGTATTTTGTGTTTTTTTTTTTTGGATTTTCAGATTCAACTAAGTTTCTTTGATCCTGGAGTGTCATCCTCAGCTTCATTAGTTTCATGTTCAGACAGGAGATGTTACTCAAATTTCCAGACAGAATCAGGCTGTTCTCCCAACAATCTCTGTTCCTATTCGTTTAAGTACGGTGATGGAAGTGGCACTTCTGGTTACTACATCTCAGATTTCATGTCCTTTGATACTGTTATTACCAGTACCTTGGCTATAAATTCCTCTGCTCCCTTTGTTTTTGGGTAAGCTAACAGCAAAGAATTGTGTATTTACGTGGGGTTTATATATATGTACATATCCCATAGGTTTTATCTTGCATTTGGAATCCCCTTTCGATAATGATGATTTCTTTAGTATGGTGCATTGCCTTCTCTAAATTTAACTAATGACTGCATCTTCGGGGGGGAGAAAATGTTGGCCAAATGAGAAACAATATTTCTGCCTATCAAATACACTCATTAGTTTTATGTTTAAGTAATTAACATCTACCAGGAAGTACAATATGATCTAACTTCCAAATCATCTTTTCTGTACTGTTTCAACTTTCAAAATATGTGATGCTTGTCTTCAATATTGCTAACAGGTGTAGCAATTTACAATCTGGAGATTTACAGAGGCCTAGAAGAGCAGTAGATGGCATCTTTGGGTTAGGACAAGGGAGTTTATCAGTAATTTCTCAGCTTGCTGTGCAAGGACTCGCGCCACGAGTATTCTCGCATTGTCTGAAGGGAGATAAAAGCGGTGGAGGTATAATGGTTCTAGGTCAAATCAAGAGGCCAGATACCGTCTATACTCCTCTTGTTCCATCACAGTGAGTTCTCAATCTTTCTATTATACATTTAAACTCTTATCATATTACGTAAAGAGAAGCACAGGTAGATTTTGGGGTACTTAACATCATGATGAATCAGACTTCAATGTTAGGGTAGGATTCCTAGATTTATTTTTGTATAAGACAAGGAGGTAGATCCAGGGTTTAACTGATGATTATGAAAGTCATTTACACAGATATAAATGCGAGAGTTGTTACAATATCTGCTATATCATTCTGCTTGTAGGAATCATATGATCCAGAAATAGACATTTTGTAGCTGACTCTATGGAAATAATATGCAGTTCGTATATCTTGGGTTAGGAAAATCAAAATATATAAACCCACGTCTTGATTCAGATAATATGCTGCAAAAAAATATTTCAGGCCACATTATAATGTGAACCTGCAGAGCATTGCTGTGAACGGTCAGATATTACCGATTGATCCATCTGTTTTCACAATAGCCACTGGTGATGGAACGATAATTGATACGGGAACGACTCTTGCTTATCTTCCCGACGAAGCTTATAGTCCATTCATCCAAGCTGTGAGTGTTTTTTTCTTCCTCAGTTCACCTTCAGCTTTTTCAGTCACCAAACCGTGTATACCATATTCAGTAGTTTTTGCCATTGTTGAAAGTATCTGTCCTCAAATGTTACATTTTTGGAATGAAATTACAATTCGATGTAGACGATATATGTTATTAGACCTTACAAAAAAGAAGATTTATAAAACGTTCAACCTGCAGGTTGCAAATGCTGTTTCGCAGTACGGGCGTCCCATTACCTATGAGAGTTACCAATGCTTTGAAATCACAGCTGGGTAAAGTTCTTCTCATGTGTATGTATATATAAGAAGCTATTATCTCCTATGCTTAAGTGCTAAAAAGATCTCCATGTTGCAGTGACGTTGATGTCTTTCCCCAAGTTAGTTTGAGCTTTGCTGGTGGTGCATCAATGGTCTTAGGACCCCGTGCATATCTTCAGATTTTTTCTAGTGTAAGCATATTCATACACTTACACTACTTCATAAATTGTCTTTTAGTGTGTCAATGATAAGCTTTGAAAAAGTTTAGCTGCTCAACTCTTAGCTATACGTCTACTATATCTAGCCTAAGACTGTATCTAGCAGATTAGAGGTGTTAGGGGTTTGTAAGCGAGCCGTTAGTGAGGGCTGGGACGTTGGGTTTATAAGGATGTCTCAACAGATTGTTTTGGGTGTGGATTTCTCTTAAGGTTTACAGTTTGAAAAATTTGATATGATAATTTTTCTTTTGCTATTTCAGTCAGGAAGTTCAATATGGTGCATTGGTTTCCAGAGAATGTCTCATCGTCGTATAACAATTCTTGGTGGTAACTACTCTTGTTTGTTAACTCAATCAAGTGAAACTGTAACAGTGCAGCTATTTTTCTCAATGAGTGATTGCTTTGCAGATTTGGTTCTTAAAGACAAAGTGGTGGTCTACGATCTAGTTCGCCAACGTATTGGATGGGCAGAATACGACTGTGAGTGTGTTATCTATTTTACCACAGAGCAATAACGAAATTGGAATACAAATGCAGATAATGAAATTCCATTCCAGGTTCTCTGGAGGTGAATGTTTCAGCATCAAGAGGAGGACGAAGCAAAGACGTTATAAACACAGGACAATGGAGAGAAAGCGGTTCGGAGAGTTTTAATAGAAGTTATTACTTGTTACAACTAGTAGTCTTCCTTGTCCACCTTTTTGCTCGTTTCTTGTAGTAGCTTTTAGCATTCACTCCACCAATTATGGTTGGACTTTGTAAGCTTATATTATTGTAATTTAATCACACTAATTAATTCTTACTTACCCACCCACCACTTCTCTCGTTTCTCTGTTTAATCAACCTCCTATCTACCACTAAGGCCACCGACGAATTAGCACAATTTTACATGTCGGTGTAAAGCAACAAACATACCCAAAAAAAAATTGAAACTATATACTGTAGTTGTAATCTACTAGTTTTAAAATAGATTTCACGTGAACAATCAGCAGATTCATAATAATTGACTTAAGAGAGAATATGACACGTAACGAAAACATTAATTTCACGTGGTGGGAGTAATGTGCAAGGCTGTGAGAGTGTAGGGAACATTATTATACGCCTTTAAATATCCATCTCTCATTTCTTTCTTTCTTTTCTCCCATTCTCACAAATCTCTCTTCCACCCATTGTTATCTCTGTAGAAGCGTGAGAGAGATCACGCGTGTTCACCGACACAATCAAAATATGGCGAACGGAGCCGATAGATTGGATCTGGACGGTAAACCGATTAAGCCGATGACGATATGCATGATCGGTGCCGGAGGTTTCATTGGCTCTCATCTCTGTGAGAAGCTTATGACGGAGACTCCTCACAAGGTTCTTGCGCTTGATGTTTACAATGATAAGATCAAGCACTTGCTTGAGCCTGATACCGTTCAATGGGCTGGTCGGATCCAGTTTCATCGTATCAACATTAAGCATGATTCTAGACTTGAAGGACTGATCAAGATGGCAGATCTGGTATTTGTTCTTCGTTTCTTCTTAGTAAATCGTTAATGTGAAAATGTTGAATGTGAAGACTCAGATCTGATTCGTTATGTGAAATCGAATTTCGAATTGTGGATGTCTTGTTTAATTAATCTGTTGTTGTTGTTTTGGATTTTGCAGACGATAAATCTAGCTGCGATCTGTACTCCAGCAGATTACAATACGCGTCCTCTTGACACTATCTACAGCAATTTCATTGATGCTCTCCCAGTGGTATGTATTTTATGCTTTTGCAGTTTGTTTGGTTTAGTGGAGCAATTTTGTAAGTTTGAGGAATATTTTTATGTGATACGGATTTTAGTTGTGACATTGAGTGGTCATTGGTTTTGGTATGTAGGTTAAATACTGCTCAGAGAACAACAAGCGTCTGATTCACTTTTCCACTTGTGAAGTGTATGGAAAAACTATAGGAAGCTTTCTTCCAAAGGATCATCCTCTGCGTCAGGTCAGTATTTTTCTCCCTTTTTCACTCTGATCATTTCATTTGTCTTATGCATCACTTTTTGCTGATTGTCGTTATCAAGAGGATCAGGAAACTATGTTAATTATGTACATTGGCACACTCACTTAAGATTGATACGGAAATTTATATACTAATGCAGTTATTGTTGTTATATGAAGTCTTGTTTACTGATCTAAAGAGTAACGTAAACTTGTTATAATAAGCCTATCACTATCCACTTTAATAGTGTTTGTAATATCGAGAAAATGTAGTTTGTTTTCCTGCAATTACCTGAGTATGGCTTTGAGCCCTAACTACTGCATGAGAGTCTTTTGTTTTACTTTTTGCCTTACTTTCTTATGTCAAGTAGATATTCGTTCGTGTCACGTGGTTCTTATTACTACTTTTGTCTCTGTGTTTTGTTATTATTTCACTACTCACCAATGATGCTCGTCTTGTTTACTACAGGATCCTGAATTTTATGTACTCAAAGAAGATATATCCCCTTGCATCTTTGGTTCAATTGAGAAGCAGAGGTGGTCATATGCTTGTGCAAAGCAACTTATTGAGAGACTTGTTTACGGTATGTAGTTTTCTTACACGAAAGAAATTTTTTGTTTCTAGACACAAAAAAGTTTCTCACGTCACTTTTTTCTGGTTGCAGCTGAGGGTGCTGAGAATGGACTCGAGTTCACCATTGTAAGACCATTCAACTGGATTGGACCTAGGATGGATTTCATCCCTGGCATTGATGGTCCTAGCGAGGGTGTCCCACGGGTTCTAGCGTGCTTTAGTAACGTAAGTATACAGGCTTAGTCCAATGACCTGAGTTCTTCTCATGGCTGCAGCTTAACTTTTTTGTTTAACTTTTTGGTGGGTATTTTCAGAATCTTCTGCGACGGGAGCCTCTCAAGCTTGTGGATGGTGGAGAATCACAGAGAACCTTCATCTACATCAAAGATGCTATCGAAGCTGTCCTTTTGATGATCGTGAGTTTCATTCATTGCTTATCCCTGGTGATATATCGTTTGTTTTTATATTATTAAAGAAGTTGCATCTGAATTGCTTGCGGAATTCTTTACCAGGAAAATCCAGAGAGAGCCAATGGGCATATCTTCAATGTAGGCAACCCAAACAATGAAGTGACAGTGAGACAACTTGCTGAAATGATGACTGAGGTGAGAAAAATTGGTCATAGATAAGAATCTGAGTGATTTTCGATAAAACTATTATAGCACACGCTCAAATGTTGCAAAACAAAAAATGGACAGGTCTACGCCAAAGTGAGTGGAGAGACAGCTATCGAGAGTCCAACGATCGACGTGAGCTCCAAAGAGTTTTATGGAGAAGGTTATGATGACAGCGACAAGAGAATCCCAGACATGACCATCATCAACCGTCAACTTGGTAACTTCCTCTTTTCTTGTCTGATTAGTCTTTTCTAACAGTCACAATGTTTTTCTAATAAATACTCTGGTGTGGACAATAATTAGGATGGAACCCGAAGACGTCGCTTTGGGACTTGCTTGAATCGACCTTAACATACCAGCACACGACTTATGCGGAAGCCATTAAGAAGGCCACTTCAAAACCAGTCGCATCTTAGAGGTCGTCTCTCTTTACAAACACCTCAAATCATGTGGTGGCTACGATTCCATTCTTTCTTTTTAAAAAAAAAATTCTCCCAACAGAAACCTTCTCTTCCCTTATTTTAGGCCATTCTAAACAAATGATATATCATGGTGGTTGATTCTAGTTTACGTTTTCCTTGTTATATAGTATTACTGTTAATGTTTTTGAATTCCTTTGTTTTGAAGCTTTATATCTTGTATTTGTCCGAAACTAAAAAGGGAATGGTTTGTGCAAACTATAACATTGGGGCTTTCTTTATATGTTACATATCTTTGGCGGATTCCACACTTCACTTCTATATCTGCCTGGTTGTAATAAACGAGTTAGTTTGGCTTTTGCTCGTGTTGCTGTGTTATGTGAATATATACCTTAATTAGAAATGCCTAAGGTCTGTCTTTTTTTTTTGCCGTCTAAACATTTTTATTAGAAACATAGAATAAAATAGTACTACAAAAACAGAGCATTACAGCTCAAGAAGAAAAACAGAGCATAGGTGCTCATACACTTATAGAAAATTATTTACAAAATTTGTTTCCCAATCTATATTTCAGAAAAAAAACGTACTCATAGGAAACGGTGAATTAGCTATCATGTATTTAAAAAAAAAAAAAAAAAAAAAAAAAA
>Ga0041059_1000072_pt1 | contig 51971 bp, 43 predicted proteins | sample AraColnosormetaG_FD_56232 | JGI IMG/M metagenome (GOLD analysis project Ga0041059, IMG submission 56232) | Arabidopsis roots microbial communities from North Carolina, USA - Col MF nosort | ecosystem: Host-associated > Plants > Roots > Unclassified | place: USA: North Carolina | collected...
TAAAATGCTCTAATAATGTTTTTTGCAATTTTTATATAGTAGTCATNAAAAAAAAAAAAAAGTGTAAACAAGAGAATCACGCAAAGGAAGCTTTTGATACAGAAGGAAAAGGGACCCACAATGAAGACAATACTGCCCACAGTGAGAGCCACACAAGCTCTCTTCTTCCTCCACCGTGTCCTCCTCTCTCCCTCTTCTTCTTCTTCAATTCAGGCAATCATTCTTCATTTTCCATTTTGCTTCTTCTTCCTTCTTCTCCTCTCTCTGACACCAACAATGGCGAGACTTACCTTGAGACCCCACAATCACTTCTTCTCATCTCCTATCTACGCACATAAACAACCTTTCCTCTCCGTATACACCATCTTCCCCCACCACCACCAAAATCCTCTTATCAAATCAAGGGTTAAGTGCTCCGCCAGTGGTACTGAACGAGTCAGAGAGAGTAAGAAGCTTCCTCCAAAGGATCCTATCGAAGACCCTAAACCCCAGCTTCCGATTCCTGAAGTTCTCAGTACGGAAACGGGTTTTGAACAGAATTGGCCTCCATGGAAAAATATACCTCAGAGATATAAGCTTATCGGCGCTACTTCTCTCGCCTTTGTTATCTGCAATATGGACAAGGTTTCTCGCTTTAAAATTGAAACATTTTTTTTTGCAATTCTTATGGTATGGTTTTAGGTTAGCTTACATGATATATGAGGATCAGGTTCTTGTGAATTTGAGTTCAATTTAGTTAAGGTGTAGTTTTTCTTGTAGTTTCTTCTTTAGGTGGTTTTTGGTGATGATTGTGAGGAGTGAGGACCATATAATTTGACTATGTATATTGTCTGGTGAGAATTTGCAGGTGAACTTGAGTATTGCTATAATACCAATGTCACACCAGTTTGGATGGAGCTCATCTGTGGCTGGGTTGGTCCAGTCTTCCTTCTTTTGGGGTTATGCCTTGAGCCAGTTGCCTGGAGGTTGGCTTTCCAAGATTTTTGGCGGAAGGTGTGTCTTCTTTTTTCTAGGCTCTTCCCATTTTTGATTTCAGGGCAGTTCATGAGTTTGTATGCTTGATGCAGAAAAGTGCTTGAGATTGGTGTCTTTACATGGTCTTTCGCTACAGCTCTTGTTCCACTACTTGCTGGATTTATGCCCGGTTTGATCTTTTCTCGAATTTTGGTAAGCATGTCCATTTGTTTATGTCATTATAGTGATTTATGCAAATCATTCTAGTTTCTTTCGACTCATGGTCTTGTTACAAATTCCTTAGTTTATTAAGCTTGTAAAAAGTCCCATGAACACTCTTAAGCTCTTTCCTTCTCTCCCCTACCCTACTCTAGCCTTACATTATGTCTTTGTCTTAACACAGAGATTTGTAACTCCAGGTGGGAATAGGAGAAGGTGTTTCCCCATCGGCTGCGACAGACCTTATTGCCAGGCATGTATTAATCTGGAGCAAATTTGTAGAGTGCTCATACTTTAATCGAATATAAATTATGTGTGTTTAATTGCTTATGCAGCATTGTCTTTAAATTTAGCTTATGATCTAGATATGATAATCTACTAAATCCATAGTTTGGTCTTCAATAGCCGATGGGCAACTTCAAGAACTGGACATTTTTTTCATATGAAACCCTTTCTTAACTAAAACTGAAATTACATATGCATGTATTTAGTCGCGTTATGCTTAAATTTCTGGCTGCACATATTACATTATAGCTTTTAGCCCCTTCTTTCATATCCTGATTGCGCCATTCAATTGCTGGGTACAGGACAATACCTGTTAAGGAGCGCTCAAGAGCGGTAGGCTTTGTTTTTGGAGGACTGAGTTTGGGGAGTGTAATGGGGTATGTTTTTCTTGTTGTGATACTTAAACTATAGAAGTTACAAGTATGTGGTTTTTATTTATCAATGTATATGATTTGGTTAATACTCTAATGAAGACGAATGGACAGCTTCGAGACTTGCACAGACCTAACATTATTATGTCTGCAGGCTTCTCTTGGCTCCTCCCATCATCGAAACCTTTAATTGGGAATCTGTCTTTTACTTGTTTGGTCTCCTTGGTGTTGGCTGGTAAGTCTCATCGATTACTGACTAAAGACTTTCACAACATTGTTATTCTGACTATACTTCTTTTTCAAATATTGATGGCTGAATTTATTTATTTCATCGTCCATACCAAGATGCCAACATGCTATTTTAGTATTTCTGTATTCTCAGTTTTTCCCCTATATGTTGAAGGTTCGTCGGGTTTCAGTTTCTTAATGAAGAAGAAGTTTCATATAAAGGTGGTTTCTCCTTCTTTTTGCTTATTCAAACTTTATTTAATCTTGAATATAATTGTGAAACCAGGGAGCTTAGATGTCACATAATTGTATTTAGTACACATTTACTTACTTTTGTCTGTGATTTATATTGTGAAAACCATCCTAGTCGTTTCTTTTTATAATATGTGAAACAGAAGTGTAACAGATGAGAATTACTTGTAAATCCTTCTCTAACCCACTATTAAGTTCGTATCATCTTGAACTGAAGCATAGACTGTATTGGGGAGTGAAGCAATTCTTTGAATGTACACTTAGCCAGATAATCTTTTGTTGTCTGTTTATTGGCCAACTATTATAACTAATACTCCACTCAGTTGTTTGGATCTTGGACTTGAACACCATTTACAATAGGATTGCCCTTTCTTTGATAGGTAATGAGATCTCTACTTCGCATAAATCAGAAAACGCTACAAAGGAAGAGTTGGGGAGCTCATTGAAGGTTGGTTATCTAATATTATGTCTGTCTGGCTACGTTCTTTTATTTCATTTCTAGTTGATATGAAGGTTGAATTTAGCGAGAATTCACTTTGTCAAGCCTTTGAAGCCTATGTGTGTCTACTATAAGTACGTAGTTGCAATAACTATGTAGGAGAACTGCATAACCTTCTAGCGAAGGAGGATTGGAATTATATTTTAGTTGTAGTCACTTGGTTTAAAACCATGTCCCCTAATATGGTGCAAAAATGGCCAAGAAATAAGCAAATGGTTTTGAACAACCAAAACCTTATAGTTTGCTTTAAGTCAATGCTTCAATTTTTTGGGTATCTTACTACAGGAGATTCCATGGAAGTCATTTTTCCAAAGCCCGGCTGTTTGGGCAATGATATACACTCACTTTTGTGGAAGTTGGGGTCACTATACCTGTTTATCTTGGCTACCAACTTATTTCAGGTAATTGTGGGGTCTACTTTCACCATGTTAGATTTTACTGGGCAATGCTTAAGCTGCTTTATCTGTTGAAAAGCTATATATCTGTAGACTGAAATTCTAATATTTATTAGCTTAATTTGTACAAGAGGTGTTCTCATTTCAAGACCTAATTGATACTTGCTTTATGTTTTGCTTTCATTACTCATCTTTTCCGATCCGGGCCATGATTTAGATAAAAATACTTTTAAATTGTTCTCTAAAAAACACATTGATGGTTATACCAGTTTTCTGTCTCTTTCATTCTGTATCTTTGTTGATGACGAGAGTAATTCTGATTATATTTCCGGTATACAGTGAGGCTCTGAGTCTAAATTTGACAGAAGCTGCTTGGGTAAGTATAAAACTGCTTTTATCTTGTGTTTTCCCTGGAATATTGAAAAATCAGTTCAGCTTGCATTTTGCAAAGGTATAACATTTCGGGATTTAATATGTGGATGTGAAGATCAGGTTTCCATCCTTCCTCCACTGGCTTCGATTGTCGTGACAAGTCTTGCTTCACAATTTGCTGATTACTTAATTACAAATGGAGTTGATACTACCACGGTATAAAATCACATATCTTCTCCCTGTATGTAGCCTTGTAACAAACCAAAAGGGTCTTCACTTGAAGGCTCTTGCAGATCGGTTATTCTATACTCAATTTAGCAAATTCTTTTTTTTATTCCCTTTTCTCATTTTGCACCTATGCTTACCCGGATATCTAGAACAACCTGTCGTCACTTCGATATGTAAACTCCTTGGGAATTTGCCATGTAGGTCCGAAAGATTTGTCAAACGATTGCGTTTGTGGCACCAGCGATCTGCATGACACTTTCATCTGTGGACATTGGATTGCCACCATGGGAAATTGTAGGAATTTTGACAGCAGGCTTGGCCCTATCAAGTTTTGCTTTATCAGGTACCTGGAGATGTTCTACCTCTCTATCTTCTGTCAAAAGTCTTCAAGTAACTTCATATAAGAAGATGCACCCGAAGGAGTTTTTTGTAATGGATTGACAAACACTATGTTCCTTTTTACAGGACTTTATTGTACTCATCAGGACATTTCACCCGAATATGCAAGCATACTCCTGGTACTTCTCATATGAACCTTGCTAGATGCTAATGAGCTATGATATTATATATGTGTATGAAGAACTAGCTTCCCTCTAAACTTGTTGTGTGATATTTATATATTTCAGGGTATTACAAACACAGTCGGGGCAGTACCTGGAATTGTAGGAGTGGCCCTAACTGGTTTTCTCCTAGACTCGACCCATTCCTGGACTGTAAGTTGCTAGCTTTACCTTCAATGATGATCAGTCCCTAATTGATTAGTTAACTCAAAGGTTCTGATCACCGTGTAGATGTCTCTATTCGTGCCATCAATATTCTTCTACTTGACGGGGACGGTTGTATGGTTGGCATTTGCAAGCAGTGAGCCTCAGACGTTCAGAAAGGAAGACTCATAAGTTTTGTTATTGAGGCACAAAAACATGGAGAAACTTTTGTTATTGTATAGGTAAAAAAGAAATGGTAAAAAATTTTCTGTTGTGAAAGCAAAAACAAAGAGCAGTGGTAATTTTGTTCACTGCCTTATCCTGGTTTTTGCATAGATGCAAATTAAACTCAGTGTTAATGGGTAAAAGGTGGAGTATTGAAAGGATTGACTCTGATTTTTCCTTCCAATTCGGTACATTAATTCTGCTTAGGAAAAAGGAAAAAATAACATTTTACAGGTGACATTAAATGACAGATTTGACCCTGGACACGATTCGCAACCGCCAGAGATCTCTACGTAGATATACTCCATAAATAGATGATGCGAAACAAAAGGAATCGCTGAATCTTCTTCAACAAACAGAACCGAATTTAATTAAACACTTAACACAAAAAAAACAACAAAACGCTTAAAACTCTCATCGATCTCTTCACTTGTGCAGAGAGAAATGGCGGCTACTGGAAGATCAAGCCGATCAGTTCTACGTCCTCTCTCTTCTTCACAGAGATTACACAACAATCATCATCATCATCATCGTCAACGATCTCCGTCTCCTTGCAACAAGAATCTCAATCTCCGATTGAAGTTTTATTCTCCCGGAAGCATCCCGAAACCATCCGTCGTAACCGTTTCTTCTAATCATCAGACCAAGAGAAAGTGTTTGTGCTCTCCTACGACGCACCCTGGTTCTTTCCGGTGCTCTTTTCACCGCCGATTAGAACATGAGAAATCCAAAACCCTAGCTTCTTCGACGGTCAAGCGTAACAATCGTGGTGATAATACGATTAGGGTTAATGTTGGATTGAATCTGAGGAAATTGGCGTTGATGAATTCGTTAGCGAAGATCGGTAGTGTTGAGGCGGAGAGGTTTAGGAGATCTTTAGCAGCGAATTTGGCTAAACCGTCGTCTCTTCATAGCCATCGCCGTCCTGAGTTCCGGCCACGACTTAGCCGCTTCCATGAAGATCAAGATTAACGAGCTAGGGTTTCGAATTTCCTTTTTCTTTATGTTTTCTTGCGTACGAAGGAACTTTTTTAGGGTTTTCCTTGTCGCAGTATATTGATGAACTTTTGTCATTTGTGTAGATACTATAAATCACATTTTCTTAGGACTTGATTTAATCAGTCTGCTCGAATTCTTCCTTAATTTTGATTGGAAATTTTCCTAATGCGATTGGTGTAGTTAGGAGTTAATGAATTCTGATGATCTTTTCCAAACAAATTCAATGAATCTATTTTAGCTTAAATAAGCATGTTTTCTTATAGTCAATTTGATTTTTTGGTATGTTGATTAATCCTCTTGTTCACTTTTTTTTTATTTCAGTCAATCATAATCTGCCATCAATTAATAAATAATTATAAAATCTAAACCTTAATTTTTTTTGTTCAAACCTACATTTAAATTTAATTGTAAAATCTAAACCGTAACCGTTTTTTTAAACCCAAACCGACATTTAATCTCGTTTAATTGTAAAATCTAAACATGTTTATAAACTCATATCAATATTTAACCTTTTTGAATTACAAAATCTAAATTTTAATTCTCTTTGTAAACCCAAACCGATATTAATCTCGTTTAATTGTAAAATTTAAACTTTTTATAAACTCAAACATACATGAAACCTTATTAAATTGTAAAATATAAACTTTTTTATAACTTTAAACTAATATTTAACTTCGTTTAGTTATAAAATCTACCTTGTTAGAATTTAAGATTTCCCATGAAATCAAAACAAAATGATGTACATATATTCGAACTTTTTCCATCGTAAGAGGTCGAGCAAAATGATGCACATACATTTCGTGCTTTTTGAATATGAAAACTATTTCTATTTTTTTTAGAAAACCAAGTGAAAATTAGAAAATGTCTATAATATAGTTTGTATAAGGTTCTTTTGCGCAAGAGTGTGCCTAATATTGTAATCCTCAAACTTGGTTCTAGTGAGCTCGATAATATATTATATATTGACAGAGCAGCTAGAGAATTTGTTTATGACAAGTTCTTACTATTCCATTAAATGTCGTTGTTGTAATTACATCTGACTTTGGTTTTCATAATATTGTACGTGTTTTAAAAAATGCCGGAAAACATATGGGTCTAATTTAGTATAAACTTGTTTTTTTTTTATAGAGATTTTTAAATATAAAAGGGAGTGAATTAAATATAGTTTTTAGGCTCATCCAAAAAAAGTTATCGGACGTAAACACTACATGTTAAGGAGCCTTCTTAACGATTGTTGTATCTTGTACATTTCTTCTGGCATTATGTATTTATGGTGATAAATTAGTGCACAATATGCAATATGTGACGAATTAATGGTTGCACATTGCTATTATTTTGGTATGGTCACACAATCACAACTTTTATGAAAGTCGATAGTGTAAAAACGGAAAATTATCACTGTATTGATACAGTTACACCATTGCAATTTTTGATGGCATGGCCATTGCATTTTGTTACAACAAATCGACATATTATTACTAACTTGTAAATTACAAATGTAAACACAACCGAAAGCTAAAATAATTTCAAGAATATATGAAAGAATAATTAACTTTTGTTTTTTGAATATTTCAACCATTGAATCACTATGAATTAACTTAGATATACTTTCAATTGAGAAAAAACACATTACAGTATAGATTGTATTTAAATAAAAATAAATGCATGAATAGAAGAAATGGGAATTGAATAAATTCCGAAAGTATTAATTCGCTGTAAAGATTCGACACGTGTCAACAAACGGGGATGATTCGATTCGTCTTCTCCTCTTTTTCTTATATTATTAAAAAATTTAATAAAGTGTTTGGCTCAACGAGTCGTCGTGGCTTTACGACAAAGCAAGCTATCTCGTAACAGAGCCACATGGTCCAATCTTTTCTTCCTTGTCGTTCCTCTTCTTTTACCATCGCTTCTTCGTCTTCTCTCCATCCCCATCTCTTTCCTGGGAAATTGATATCTCTTTACCCGAGATAACCCATATAATCTTCCCAGACACAGCTCCGGAAAATTGCCGTTTCTTTTCCGATTCAAGGATCTCGATTCATAAGAGGTAGACACGTTTCGTTCGTGTTCTATCTTGTAATCTCTCTAGGGCTTTTGTATATTATACTTTAAAAATACATTTGTATTCTTTCTTCTTTCTTTTGTGTGCACTGTGGAATTAGCGGTTTTTATAGTTTCTCTTGAAGCTCGGGCATAGAATCTCCTCATGAGTAGAAATCATTTGTAAATTTGGAATCTTCCTCTCGTTGTTTTGCTTCTGAGGATTTGCCATGGAGAAGCAAAATGAGGAGATATCTACAGATGATGCTGAAACAAGCCAAAGTCAATTAGTGGATGATTCAAAGGTTGAAACTTTAGATGATTGTGTTTCAAAGGTTGAAACCTTAGATGACTGTGTTTCAAAGGTTGAAACTTTAGATGACTGTGTTTCAAAGGCGGAAACTTTAGCTGATTGTGTTTCAAAGGTTGAAACTTTAGATGATTGTGTTTCAAAGGTGAAAACTTTAGATGACTGTGTTTCAAAGGTTGAAAATTTAGATGATTGTGTTCCAAAGGTGGAAACTTTAGATGATTGTGTTCCAAAGGTGGAAACTTTAGATGATTGTGTTTCAGAGGTTGAAACTTTAGATGACTGTGTTTCAAAGGCACAAGGTTTGAAGGAAGAAGGGAACAAGTTGTTTCAGAAGAGAGATTATGATGGTGCAATGTTTAAATATGGTGAAGCAATCAAGATACTTCCTAAGGATCATGTAGAAGTGTCTCATGTTCGAGCTAATGTGGCTTCTTGTTATATGCAATTGGAACCAGGTGAGTTTGCCAAAGCCATTCATGAATGTGATTTAGCGCTAAGTGTTACTCCTGATCATAATAAAGCATTGTTGAAGAGGGCAAGATGTTATGAGGCATTGAATAAGTTGGATTTGGCTTTGAGAGATGTTTGTATGGTTTCGAAACTGGATCCCAAGAATCCCATGGCATCCGAAATTGTTGAGAAGCTTAAGAGAACTTTAGAGAGCAAAGGGTTAAGGATTAATAATTCAGTGATAGAGTTGCCTCCAGATTATGTTGAACCTGTTGGTGCTTCCCCTGCAGCACTGTGGGCTAAACTAGGCAAGGTACGAGTGAAGAAAACTAAAAAGAGCAATCAAGTGGAAGAGAAGAGCGAGGGTGAGGGTGAGGATGTAGAGCCTGAGAAGAAGAACAATGTTTTAGCTGAAAAAGGCAAGGAAAAGATTAAAATGAAAGTAAAAGGGAAACAGTCGGATAAGAGAAGTGATACGAGCAAGGAACAGGAAAAAGTGATAATTGAGGAAGAACTTCTGGTTATAGGTGTAGAAGATGTAAACAAGGATGTGAAATTCGTATACTCTGACGATATAAGATTGGCTGAGTTGCCTATAAATTGCACTCTCTTTAAACTTAGGGAAGTTGTTCATGAGCGTTTCCCAAGCTTAAGAGCAGTTCATATAAAGTACAGGGACCAAGAAGGAGATTTAGTGACAATCACAACAGATGAAGAGTTAAGAATGAGTGAGGTGTCATCAAGGTCACAGGGCACTATGAGGTTCTATGTAGTGGAAGTTAGTCCTGAGCAGGATCCCTTTTTCGGAAGATTAGTTGAGATGAAGAAACTCAAAATTACTGCTGATTCTTTTAAAGCAAAGGTAAACGGAAGAGGTGGATGTAAAGTTGAAGATTGGATGATTGAATTTGCTCATCTTTTTAAGATCCAGGCCAGAATTGATTCTGATAGATGCTTGAATCTTCAAGAACTTGGGATGAAACTTAATTCAGAAGCTATGGAGGAAGTGGTAACCTCCGATGCAGCTCAAGGTCCTTTTGACAGGGCAGCTCAGCAATTCCAAGAAGTTGCAGCTCGATCATTGTTAAACTTGGGATATGTGCACATGTCAGGGGCAAGGAAAAGGTTGAGCCTCCTACAAGGTGTTTCTGGAGAATCTGTTTCTGAGCAAGTTAAAACTGCTTATGAATGCGCTAAGAAGGAGCACGCAAATGCAAAAGAAAAGTATGAAGAGGCCATGAAAATAAAGCCAGAGTGTTTTGAAGTCTTTCTGGCACTAGGTCTGCAGCAGTTTGAGGAAGCAAGACTTTCATGGTATTATGTACTTGTCAGTCACCTTGATTTGAAAACATGGCCGTATGCAGATGTAGTACAGTTTTATCAAAGCGCAGAAAGCAATATCAAAAAGTCTATGGAAGTGTTAGAAAATTTGGAAACCGGAAAGGAAAGTGAGCCTTCTCAAGCAGGCAAAACCGATTGCCTGACACATGAAAAGGATCTGGGTAGCTCAACTCAAAATAACCCAGCAAAAGAAGCAGGAAGGCTAAAGTCGTGGATAGATATTTTATTGTGTGCTGTACTTTATGAGAGATCAATCATGGAGTACAAACTTGACCAACCGTTCTGGCGAGAGAGTTTAGAAGCTGCAATGGAGAAATTTGAGTTAGCTGGAACTTGTAAGGATGATGTTGTTGAGATAATAAGTGAAGATTATGTGGCAGGCAATACATTACGAGGTACCACGTGATCTAGTTCAATATTGATTTTGAAAAAGATAGGCCATGATGTTTGATATAATCCTTTTTCATTGCTGCAGATATAAGGTTTCACATGGAAGAGATTATACAGATTTTTGACGAGATATATGAAGCAAAACATTGGACAAATGGGATCCCTTCAGACCAGTTGGAAGAGATACTAAAGAGAAGGGCTGAAAATATATTTCATGTGCCAAATATAGCAATCCAACGTGGTTGAAGCGGTTTCCATGACAAAGTGTCTCAGAATGATTTTGGTCATTATCTTGATCAAGCTTCATTTCAAGGTACATATATAATCTCACGAAATTGTTAGGTCTGACTTCTGAGGAACTAAATGTTGTTGGCCAGTGTTAGGGCTGAACCTTATGTTCAAGATGATAAAGAAACTTAATCAGACCAGACTATACTTAGTCCATTTCATTTCATTGTCCAGACTATGCTCTGTCATAACTACCTAACTTTTATTTTACTTATTGCGACTGTTATAGGCAATGCTTTTACTTCTTTGACCTGAACCAATAAGTGTTCACATTCTGGATACCACTTGGGTTTGAAATCATCAGCTAACCACAAAATCTCTCTTTGCAGGTTTTTGTCTTGTTGTGGTACAACCAAATTCAGATTTTTGTAGACAGAAAAAAACATATATGTTCTATTTTGTTTGTGTAACATTTATACCATTGATTTTGGTGAGGGGTGAAGCAAAGATATCATGCAGATTCTTCTTCTGCCACAGGGTGAGTTGTGACTTTATTCATTGGTTTATGACTCAGATTGCATTTGGCGTGAAACATTCATACACAAACAACAAATTGTTTTTTTTTTCTTTTTTTTTTCATTTTCTATTTTTGGGCCCTTAGCAAGATTTTGGTGCGGAGTCAGTCATTGTCTTGTAATTCGTTGTTACATATAAAATTTAATGATGTTTTTGTTACATATAAGCAAGTCGTATCAGTGTATTGACGGAGTCAAACTTCCATACCTCAGCCAGAAAACATAATGTACAACCATTTCTGTTATATTCTCTGTGTCATTGAGTAAACTGAATTCAACCAATAAGAAAATATACTCTAAAAATAATTGATAAGAAACATGACATTTAATTTTTGCATAGAAAATTGAAAACAAGGGAGTATTACTATCTTCACATGAAACGGATAATGATGTAATCAATGACTCGAGGAGAGAAAACGTGTTTCTTACAACACAAATGCACATTTGGGACACGGGCCATATTATGGAGATACAACAGGTCGGGTTGGGTTGCGGCTAAGACCAAGTCCCAAACCCAAAGGAACATTGTCACTCTTTGACTTACTATTATGGCTATGGCTGCAGTTGGCAGAATGAACATGTGCTGACTGTGAATTATGTGTCGGGTTAACATCGATAGCAACATGGCCATTGCCATTTTGAAGATTTGGATTCCGCTGCATCTGCATCATGCTAATACCCTCTGGTCTCTGTGTTGCGTCTTCTTCATGACACTCAATATCTTCGTTATAACCTTTTACTAAGAAGTCCGAGCAGTTTCTTCTGCACCCGAGATCATAAGGATTCCTAAACCGACCACCTGGACCTCTTAGGTAGCTGTACCGCAGGGCGTTGGCCATTTCATTTGTGGTTATGTTCCTTGATATCTGTAAGGGAAAATAGGGAGAATGGATCTTCAGGATGAGGCAAAACACCACGCCATGAAAATCGAATAATCTAGTCTACTTAGTGAGTTTTAGCTCTGGAGCTATTCTAGAGATGAGTAATCCGGGGAAGCAAAGTACGAAAGAGCAGCCTTTGTATGAGGAACAAAGATGTGCAGATAAGGAAAAAGGAATGAGGGCTCACTTGTGACGCTTGTATGACTGTTAAGACGGCGACAGAAAAGAAGAGGCAGAATTCCACTAGCAGAAAGGATAAAGCACCCACATGATTACTAGCGACATGGCTCATCCATGCTCCAAAAGAAGATGGAGCTGAAGGGTCACTCAAGACTCCTGCATGTAGATAATACAACATTTACATTTTTGTCCGAAAGTTTTCTCTACATTTACATATAATGATTAAAGGGCATTTTCCACTACAAACATACTTGCAAGAGTGACGCCACCAGTTATCAGCATCGCTAGAACTTCAAGTAGAAGAAAAAGAAAAAATTCCCACTTGTTTTTCTGCAAAATAGGTTGGAAAACAAGGACAATCCACAGATTAGTATCACAGACTAGTATCATGCTCGAGCTGCAAGACTAACAAATCAAACCACTAGCAACCAAAATAAATAGAAGAGGTGATATGACACCAAGAAGCATATCTGTTGATCTGTATACCCAAATATGCAACACAAATATACCACTAAGCATTTTCGAAAAGAACTGTAAGTTAGGTCACACCAAAAGAGACAATGAAGAGCAAGGCAGATTTAGTTTATATGAAATGTTAGTATCAAACAAAAGCCTGATCCGTCTACTCCTATTTTGCCAACTTCTATGTCAAAAACTAAAATAGGAAAGGAACTGTACTTACTTTTCCAACACAATTTGATACCCAAGGACAATGGTGATCAAATTGCTCTACACAACGATCACAGGTGGAACAGTGCTTAGCTCGAAGAGGTCTGATAATCTGAATAAAATGAAACACAGTGGACCAAAACAAGTAAATATGTAGCATCGATGATTAAGTATGGTGTTAAGATTGAAGAAAGACATAAAACGGAATTTGAGCAGGTACCTTGCATGTTGCACAGAGCTGTGTCCAATTCCCAGCAAGCAAAGCAGGATTGTTTAGCTCTATTTTTAAGAGTGGTTCCTGTAAAGGGGTAAGAAAACCAGTCAGACACTTGAACAAGAAAATAGTACTCAAAATCATACCGAACCGGATATAATATGGACAATTATGTAAGTTAAACTTGAGAATCAATAAGCTACTAACATCATCTTTCATGGTTTGCGGATCATGGATATTCATTCTGATGTAACCTGGATCCTTCCTGCAGAAAAAATAAAATTACAATATAAAACAATAAGAAAACCCGCTTCTTGTGATACAAAGGTATTTACACTACATGGAAAAATAAGGAGTTCACAATAGAAACTACAGCTGGAACGAAGTAAAGGCCTTAAAATCCCAAACTGCTATCGCTAGGTGATGAATGAAACCATGAAGAGAATCGGCTTAGAATACTATAATGTAATATCTTAATCTGCAACCGTCAGGTGAAATATAAGAAATTTATGCATAGTGAAGAGCCAAAGATACACTATACTAATAATCAGATAACAACAGAGAGCAGACATGGCTACTTTTAGAAGATATACGAAATGGAAATCGAGGAAGGACAGGGTGAGCATATACCTGCTACAGCGGTAGAACAAAAATAATCCTGCAGTTGCAAGAATGAATCCCAGCCATGCAAGCGCACCAATCCCAGTCGTTAACTTTGGCAGATTGGATGCTGCAATGGTCAAAGGGTTCATAAAATGATAGGCATGCATAGAACAGTTACTTGATATGATGCAGACAAAGGAGAATTGAGAAGGCCAAGGTAACTACCCAAAACAACCGAATTCGTATATACGAGCAGAAGCAGCAGGATCATGATCCAAAGAACTGGAGCGAGTCCCAACTTTGACAATCTTCCGAGGGGACTGCTTCCGTCACAACGCTTTTCAAGCAGGCTTCGAGCATTACCCTGCACAGTAGCGTTTATAAGACAGATTCAGACAAATATCGACACAATTTTCTCAATAATTTAAGCATAATGCTGCTCATTTTGAATGGATAAGAAAATCTACAGACTTGGAAAAACTAACATAGTACAGCTATAAGTAGAGTTAACTACACCAGGTATGCAAAGGTCAAATGAGATGCACATAACTGCCAATAAAATGATTCAACTACTAATTATTGCAAGCAGTACAGCCACTACGAAAGCATCAAATCAAACAGTATGAATACATATTGCTACACAACAAACAAGTAAAACAGATACCTACAAGGAAAAAAGAAACTTGTCTGTGATTCTTTTCAGCAGCAAGTTGCGCAGGGGTTAGCCCAGTCTTGTCAGTAATCATCAAATCCTCTTTCTTTCCAGCCTGCACCAAGACAGTGCAAGCCTCCAAATTACCTCGGATGGCAGCCCAATGCAGAGGAGTGCAACCTGATAACAGAATCAATATAACGGAGAAGATGTTAGAAACGTATAGTTAATCTAAGAAAATAAACAAAGAAGATTTAAAAAAAAAATATGTTTGTAACCACCTTCTTTGTCTTGTCGTCCTCTATATGCATCTAGAAATAAAAGTAGGCGAATGGAATCTGCAAAACCTTTATATGCAGCCCTGAATTTCTCAAATTATGAGAAGAATATAAAGACGAAATTAGAACTGTCTTCTGAAAAGATACTGTAAAAATAGGATAAAATCAAAAGGTCAACATAAGAAAGCTAAAAATCATGCAGTAGAATAATCCATGTAACGGTAACGAAGTCTCAGTAAGAAAAACGGGAGAGAAAATAACCTATGTAACCTTAGTCTCTAGATGGAAAACAGTAATACGTATTCACAAATCTTCATAACAAAAACTCGAGAACTATCATAGGCAAATAGTTGACAAAAATTAATTCTAATCCACCCAGTATACTTGGCAACTAGAACAAAATTGAACGAAGAGATATTAAATCTATAGGAATAATAAGAAAAGGGAACAAATAAAACCAATTATCCAGTCTCCAAATAAGCGTGCAAGGCTAAACAATTGTAAGAAAAAATAAAAAGAAGCCAAAAACCAATTACTAAGTAACAATTTCACGAAGGCAAGCTTTGCAGCAAGCATACCAATGCAAGGGGCTTCTTCCATCATTATCAGGCACGTCAGGATCAGCATTCCACTTTGAGACAACGTGACAAAGAAAAGCAGTCTGGCCATACTGTGCGGCAACATGTGTTGCCTACAAGCAGTTCAAAATTAAGTATTAACATACACCCATTGAGAACTAAACAAGAAAAGAAGGGAAATTTGATAGAAGTCAGCAGAGAACATGGACGCGTAGTTAAAGAAGAGATATGAACCTGATAGCCATACATATCCGTTGCATCTACTCTTGCACCCTCTTGTAATAACAGTTCTGCAACTTGTATCGCACCACGAACAGCACTCCAATGCAATGCAGTCTGTCCAGTATGATCCGTCGCGTTTACATCTCCACCATGCTGGAAAAACCAGAAATCGAGAAGGATCAGTTTTAGAAACTTGAAAACCACTAGTTCAAATCTAATTTAGCAATCAACAAACAATTCGTAAAATGACACAAAACCTCGATAAGGTACTGGGCAACGGCGACGCGGTTGTTCAAGGCAGACCACTGAAGAGCATAGTAGCCAAGAGCATCAGGCTCGGAAACAGAGGAACCCTCACACTCAACCAATCTATGAAGCTTCTCCAAATCACCATAAGCGGCAGCAGTATAGACATCGTTCTTCAAGCTCTCTTCTTCAATCCCTTTAGAACTCGATTCCCCATTCTCCTTGGGATTCGATTGGATTTCTTCCACCACCTCAATCTCCGATGACATTTTTTTCTTTTCTCAGAAGAAATTGAGATCGATCGAGATTCGATTCCCTCCCTAATGGATTTTGACCTTTGATTAGTCTCCCCCGAGCATAAATAAGTCGTGAGATTTGGGGGGAAATGAGGGAAGGAGCTAGGTTTTTTCTGGGGGAATCAGAGGAAGAAGAAGAAGAAGAATATGATTGACGAACTCAAAAAATTGACTAAGAATCGGATTAAGACGGGTCAGAGACAGACTTGCTCTCAATTCTTATCGTTCATTCATTTCATTAACTTTTTTTTGTCAAACAAAACCCAACATTATTTTATTTTTTGGTTTTAGTGTTAACCAAAAAAAAAAAAACCAACATTTATAAATTGATTAATTTCATGATCATTTTTTTTTGTATGTAATGGGAAATATTATACCTGGCTAGTTGAGTGATATATATATAGTTCAATGGAATATGAACGAATCAAAACATCTGTCTTAATCATAAGAGATACTTTTTCATTTTTCATATCTTGACAAAAAGAGTTATATTATAAATGTTAAGAAATCTTTTATAAAACCTTGAACTATTGAATCATTTTGGGACAGTGATTTCTTATTTTGATAAAAAAAACACTGGTTTGCATATATATATAAAAAAAGTATTATTTTGAAAATGCATACTCTTGTATTAATAGATGAAGAAACATAATGGAATGATTTTAGAAGAAAAAAAAATATATGAAGAAACATAGTACGTTTACTAAACCAGAGAAATTGCTTTTAAATAATAATAATTTTACAAAAGTCAACTAAGTTCCGCGACGAGATCTCATCATCTCAGTTGCTTATAGTATGTGTATATATCACTGTTAGTTTTACTTTAATTCACTAACAACTAGTGTAACATAATTATTGATGAATCGGGAAAGTCTAAGCAACTTTCACACATATTAGAATAGATTGTAGATGGGCTTCATATCATTCGGATTGTATAACCCAAAGTTTTGTTCAGTCCCGACCGGCTTTTGATTTTCATTGAAAGTTGCAAACAAAAACCCGTCGATGCCTTTGTTAGGCCTTTTAGGTGTACCTTTTCCGCTTGCTATATGCTTCACGAAATTTCTGTTATAGGTACCCGCGATATCCGGCGTGGTAATGTTTCCATTCCCGGCAGATGGCCATCCGGTCTCGGACACCACCATTGGTAAATCTTTAACGCCTTCCTTCTCCATTGCCCACACGAACGCATCAAAGATTGCATCAAACATGTTTGAATAGCCCAGTGATCCATCTTGTACCACGATGGCCTCAGTGTTGAAGGTGGCATAGTCCAAACGGATGCTAGATGGGTCGGACGCATAGGAGAAGTAAGGGTAGATTTTTACGAGGATAGGCGAATTTGTTTGGGATAATAGTTTCAGCACGGGGACAAGTTGTTCACGCGCTTGAGACGTGAACATTCCTGCGGAAGGTGGGTATGATTGCTCGAGGTTCCACATAGCCACCACCGTGCTTATCGAGATAGGAAGATTCCTTGACTTGACGAGGTTGGTGAGAGACTGCATGACTGGAAGCACTTGAGGACCGATTGGTCCGGGGATGACTTCGTTACCAACAGTAATGAACGCGATGTTGATGTCGGATAAGTAAGGCTCGATGTTGGTCGCAAACCAGCCCTTAACAGCTTCTTCGCTAGCTGAAAGAGCAGCCAAGTCCTGGTCCCTAACTCCTACTGTGACCGCAATATCACGATGGCCACGTAAAGCGTTAAGAACCTCAGTGTTTGGGTCGAAGATTCGGATTTTAGTGATGTCTATGGACTTGTAAAGGGTTATAACTTTTGACGGAGATGGGAGGTTATCTCCGAGGAGACCGTAGTTCAAGCCAATGCTATTTGCTGCGTTTACGAAGCCAATGCTATTTGCTGCGTTTACGAAGTCACTATTGTTGTAGTTGACAATCACCACAATGCACGAGAAGAAGAACAAGAAGAGTTTCTTAGGCAAATAGAGCATGATGAAACTTTTTTTCTGCAAAATGTGTGTATATAGAGATATCCTAAGATCGTACTTCTATGAAGAAGAAGAAGAGAACCAAACTTGATTTGTGTTATTATGTTTTGTTGCAAAATATTTGTTTGCATATATAGATGCATATCTGAGTCTATTTTCAGTCTTATTGGTATGAATAAAATAGTAAAATTCTTTTATTTTGGTTCTTGGTGTAATCTTAGCCCTCGATCTATTTACAAATTTGGTGTTTTCTTTTTTAACTAGTTACTTTCTATTTACATTTTATTGTTTAACTGAATCTTACTATTCCATAACAAACTGAAATCAACCCAATTGAATTTTGTTGTCTAGAAGAAACGTATCCAAAAATACAGGAATTTTGAGTACATAAATAATTAAACTGATACATAAATATAAAATATATATAACTAGTAAATTCATGTATAATCGATGTTTTTGTATAACTAACAAACTCAACTTAAACATACATGGACTTGACTACCAATATACATTAAGTGAGTCAAGTTCATGGGTAGTCTTCTTGGTTATGAGATCTTAATCCTACAAAATTCATTTCTATTGAAGACAAGTAATATGAGCTAGATAGATACAAAATAGGTTAATATTAAAAGGAGCAAACAAAAATAAATAAGAACATGGGCAGTCTTCTTGGTTGTGAGATCTTTATCGTGCAACGCTTCAATCACTTCCTTTTTCACACGTTCCATCTTAACTGTTAAACAAAAAGGGTGATAATAGATTCAACTTTGGATTATTGAAGGCTAAAACGTGTATGGCCTTAATTACTTAGCTTCCTCCATTTCGTTTCGTTCATATTAAGAGTACAATTAAAGTTTCACTGTTACCTCTCCTTCATTAACACACTAAGGATCATTAACATAATTTTCTTTTAACAAACATCTACATTGAAAACATAAAATATCCATTTATTATGAAACAAAAAATTAAGTATCTAAAAAAGGACAGAGTATAAACGAATATTTTCAATGAAACTATCACCTTCTTTATTCTTTAAATGTCCAAAAGCAACTTTAAAACATCAAAACATAATGATATCTTATTTAGGTCGTTCCCGGGTTTCCCGGTTAGCCAAGTCACGATCATTATTCCAGCAAAGAAGAGACCAAAATCCAAAAAGATCTAATTTCGTATCAAAGTTTAGAACTTTATAAACGTCAAACCAAAAATTAGGGCATCAACGCAAACATATACATAAACTTGGATTCCTAATCTAACATAAGAATTGATTAGATTACGTCTGTTAATCTAATAAAAGGGACAAATTAGGTTAGAAAATCTCTTTAACGACATCTCATAAAAGAAAGATTTTCGTTTTAAACATAAAACCATGTAAATTACTCTTTAATTAAGTTTCGTTTCGTGTTGGTCTGGTGGTCGTCATATAAGTAACTCTATTTATAAAGTTACTGATGCTTTATTATAAATAAAGTTTATACAGTAACAACGAGGATACTAATAAGACCATCATTATTGATGGGTTCTTAGATAAAATCTTAACATTTTTGCTCTACAAATTAATAATTTAATATTAGGGGATTCTTAGTAACAAGAGAGAAAGTATAAAAAATCTCTTATTTAAGAGCCAATTTTACTTTTTAAGAACCCTTTTTAATTTTATTATTTATATTTTGTTTTATATAATATTTTAAGAGATTTTCTTAACTTTTTAAGAAACCATGGATTATGATGCTCTAAGCATTACCTCTAAACTATAATTTAGGAATAGTTTATACAGTAACAACGAGAATACTTAGCACTTAGCTTGTCAACTTACTTTAAGTGGAGAGGCACAAACCAGACCAGTACATTCGTTGTCAACTGGTGACTTCAAATTAAATTCGATGCCGTAGGCAAAGGTTCCTTACTTTATTGAAGAGGCAGTACATTCGTTTATAAAACCAGGAAATTGGTTTTAAATACTACATTCAGATTTTATTACAAAAAGTCAACTAAGTTCGCTACGAGAGCCATCATCTCATAGTCACCAGTTGCTTATAGCATGTGCATCATTGTTAATCTTACTTTAATTCACTAACAACTAGTAGAGCATTATTATTAGTGAATCGGGAAAGTCTAAGTAACTTTCACACTTAGAATAGCTTGTAGATAGGCTTCATATCACTTGGATTGTATAAACCAAAGTTTTGTTCAGTCCCGGCCGGCTTCTGATTTTCATTGAACGTTGCAAACAAAAACCCGTTCATGCTCTTGTTAGGCCTTTTAGGCGTCCCTTTTCCGCTTGCTATATGCTTCACAAAATTTCTGTTGTAGGTGGACGCAATAGCCGGCGTGGTAAAGTTCCCGTTCCCCGCGGATGGCCATCCGGTCTCGGACACCACCATTGGTAAATTTTTAACGCCTTCCTTCTCCATTGCCCACACGAACGCATCAAAGATTGCATCAAACATGTTTGAATAGCCCAATGATCCATCTTGGACCACGATGGACTTAGTGTTAAAGCTGGCATAGTCGAGACGGATGTTGGCTGGGTCGGACGCATAAGCGAAGTAAGGGTATATGTTGACAAGGATTGGTGTGCTTGTTTGAGACAATAGTTTCAACACGGGGACAAGTTGTTCCCGCGCCTGGGAGGTGAACATTCCCGCGGAAGGTGGATACGACTGCTCCAGGTTCGACATAGCCACCACGGTGCTTATCGAGATCGGAAGATTCCTCGACTTGACTAGGTTGGTTAGAGACTGCATGACGGGAAGCACTTGAGGACCGATTGGTCCGGGGATGACTTCGTTACCAACGGTAATAAATGTGATGTTGACGTCAGCTAAGTAAGACTCGATGTTGGCCGCGAACCAGCCCTTAACAGCTTCTTCGCTTGCAGCAAGAGCAGCCAAGTCTTGGTCCTTAACGCCAACAGTGACTTCAATATCGCGGTGACCACGTAAGGCATTGAGTACCTCAGTGTTCGGGTCGAAGATTCGGATTCTACTAATGCCTATGGACTTGTAAAGGTTGATAACATTGGAAGGAGACGGGAGGTTGTCACCGAGGAGTCCGTAGTTCAAGCCGATGCTATTTGCTGCGGTTACGAAGCCACTGTTGTTGGAGTTGACATACAGCACAATGCACGAGAGGAAGAACAAGAACAGCTTCTTAGGTGAATAGAGCATGATGAAGACAAAAGATATTACTCGTCTGAAGAAGAAAAAGGAACCAAATTTGTTTTTTTTTGTTGTTGTGTGTTTCCTTGCAAACTGTAGGATCTATTTATATACTGTAGATACATCTGATTTCTATTTTCAGTCTTATTGGTATCAATAAAATAGTAAAATACCTTTATTTTTGGTTCATGGTGTGATCTTAGCCGTCGATCTATTTACAAATTTGGTTATTTCCTTTTTAACTAGTTACATTTATTTATTTTCTTTCCTTTAACTGAATCTTACTATTCCATAAGAACGGAAAATTAATCTAATTGAATTCTGTACTTGTCTAGAAGAAACGTATCTAAAAATACAGGAATCTAAGTACATAAATTTTAAATATACATAATCAATAAATTCATGTATAATCGATGTTTTTGTGTAATTAACAAACAAAAAAACTTAAATACATGAATTTGAATACCAATAGACAGTAGTATAAGTTAAAGATTTTTTATTTTTATTTTGAGTAGAGAGTTAAATGAATTAAATTTTCCATATTTCACACGGAATCTTTAATACAAGTGCACGCGTTGACAATCACGAGAAAGAGATTTATCATGTGACATGTATACATATAACTAGCTAGACAAAACCACTAAGCAAATAATTATAATTTTCTTTTTGCATGTTTGAAGTGTTGATATATAACGGTGCTAGCCAACATTTCCAATGTTGTAATGTTTTATAAAGCTTGATGAGAATTAAGAAGATGTTTATAAAAGAATCACATTTCCAATGATATTCACTCGGTATAGGTATATAACGACGTACTCATTTGTACTAATATTAAAAAGTTCTCGATAATAATCTTTTTTATTTTTAAATGCAAGACTTGCACCAACTTTCTCTATAATGGATAAAAGGTCGATGAATGATATTTTAGGGTTGACTAATTTGTTATACGATGATACAATCGAGTTTTATCCGATTATTACTATGGTAGTAAATAACGCGGTCAAATGTGGTCGAACCGAACTGGTGACGATCATAACATCAAATGTGGTCGAACCGAGTGACGATCAAAATATCAACATATGTGGTCGAACGACTGAAAACCAAACTAGCCAAAAACACACATCAACTTTTTTCGGTTTGGCTTAGTTACCCTAGAAGATTACCCTCAAACAAACAAAACCCAAAAAAATTAAAATATTAATTTTAAAATAGAAGAAACATATTTTAAGAAAAAGTCATTTCTTTTAATTGTTACTTTAGTTTTGGACACTACAAGCTGACCGAGTAGTCCAACATTCGATATGAAAGAAAGTGGCTCACTGCCTATATAGCTCTCGCCACTGGGAGAATACAAGGTTCGATCCTAGATTTTGATGGAATGTCAACCAAGATTCATAATTTGTGCACTTGTTTTTTCCCCATAATTTCTTAGTTAAAGGTACATCAATATAAATTTTAAGTAGTCAAGTGTGTCCAATCAACAAAAGGTAAATCTATAAAAATTTGGAAATTTATCAAAATGAATCAATGTAATGTTGTATAATATGGAAAAATATGTAGTTTAGATGTTTTTACTTTATAATACTTATCATTGCTGCATCACCACTCATATTAAAAATGACTAAATAAATACTCAAGTATGTGTTAACCTCATAAAAATGAAATGAGGTTAAACTTCTGCAATTTCACATATGGTAAATTGTTTCTAGAGCTAAAAGACCTGCAACAAGGTGATTCAATCTTCTTCTTCGACATTTAACAAGTCGGAAGTTCATGCTACAAATATCAGTACAAAAAATCATACTCTATCCATTTCAAATTAAATTTAGTTCAAGTGTATACGTAAATTTAAAAAATGAACGCATTTTAGATTTTCAAAATCTGAGATCAAATACCTAATTTAACCTTATCAAAATCAAGAGTCATCTAGATTGTAAGGGTATAATAGAAATTATAATGTTTTTAATAATTTTTTGTAAAAATTTTAAATGACACTTAAAGTAAAACGGAGAGAAGATAACTTAACAGCCACGAAATCGCGACTTGAGATTTCAAAGAGATAAAGTATTCATCTATGTACTTTGGCACATCAATACTCTTAAAATTTACCAAAATATGTAATATAACATCCCTAACCATCAACAACAATCAACATAAATTTTAATATATATGTTTTTGTAATTTTCGTAAAAATGTTAAAACAACACTTATAGTAAAACAAAGAGAGGATAACTTAACAGCCAAAGAATTGAGATTTGAGATTTCGAAGAGATAAGATATTCATCTATATATCTTGACACATCAGCACTCTAAAAATTTACCAAAAGATGTATTTTAAAATCTCTAAACTCAATAACTCCACAAAAATTTTCAGAATCAATGATTGTAGAAACACATGATTTCTGGTTCAGAATTTCACACACTCCACCCAAAAAAATACCCTTAAAAAGTTATAATTGTATTGATTAGCTGATAAAATCAATTTATTGGAAAGAAATCCTAATAATAACGCTGTAATAGAAGAGAAGAGAAGAGAGAGGGAGACGTGAGATCGTGAATTATGCGTGACGAAGTTGACTTGAGCTTGACCATTCCCTCGAAGCTTTTGGGGAAGCGAGACAGAGAACAAAAAAATTGTGAAGAAGAAAAAAACAAAAACAAAAAAGCTAAAAAGCAGCAAAAGGACCCAATTCTTCTTCACACTAGTGCTGCCACTCACAAGTTTCTTCCTCCTCCTTTGACCATGCCGTACAGTGAAATCGGCGACGATCTTCGCTCACTCGACTTTGACCACGCCGATGTTTCTTCCGACCTTCACCTCACTTCTTCTTCCTCTGTTTCTTCGTTTTCCTCTTCTTCGTCTTCTTTGTTCTCCGCGGCTGGTACGGATGATCCTTCACCGAAAATGGAGAAAGACCCTAGAAAAATCGCCAGGAGGTTCGATTTTTTCTCGTCTTTGCCAACACTTTTCATAGCTCGCATTATCTTCGGTTTTGCTTTGCTTCCTTGCTTACGATTTTGTACGGATGGTATTTTATCGATTCTGTTGTTGTATCGGATTGTCTTTAGGGAAAGATCGCGACGAGTTTTTTTTGTTTGTGTGTGTTGCTTGTGGTGAAATTCGTTTTTGAGAAGGCTTAATGATTTTGTTTCGCTGTATGAAGGTATCAGGTGGAGCTGTGTAAGAAAGCAACGGAGGAGAACGTTATTGTATATTTGGGTACAGGTTGTGGGAAGACTCACATTGCAGTGATGCTTATATATGAGCTTGGTCATTTGGTTCTTAGTCCCAAGAAAAGTGTTTGTATTTTTCTTGCTCCCACCGTGGCTTTGGTCGAACAGGTGTGAGGCTGTTCATCTTGATTATATGTCGGTGTTTAATGCGGATTGATTAGTTCTAACTGTCTTGAGTTTGTTGTTGTTTACAGCAAGCCAAGGTCATAGCGGACTCTGTCAACTTCAAAGTTGCAATACATTGTGGAGGCAAGAGGATTGTGAAGAGCCACTCGGAGTGGGAGAGAGAGATTGCAGCGAATGAGGTGATTTCCTGTTTTCTCATTCTATTTTTAGCCTATGAGACTCATTTAAGTTGATTGTTATTTCCATTTTACAATTATGTAGGAACCATCACTTTATTATATGCGATCTTCTTTCAATTGTTTGTTTTGTTCTTGGGACTGAATTTTCCTGCAGGTTCTTGTTATGACTCCACAAATACTTCTGCATAACTTACAGCACTGTTTCATCAAGATGGAGTGTATCTCCCTTCTAATATTTGATGAGTGTCACCATGCTCAACAACAAAGCAACCATCCTTATGCAGAAATCATGAAGGTATCTTCCTTCACATTATTGGTATATCGTGCTTGAAATATTATTAACATATAATCAACTTTTAGTTGCTCCACTTTGTTGCAAATGCAGGTTTTCTATAAATCGGAAAGTTTACAACGGCCTCGAATATTTGGAATGACTGCATCTCCAGTTGTTGGCAAAGGTAGGCCCATTTTTCTAATGGTGACTATGGATTGCTGGTCCATTACTGTCCAAAGATTTTATTATGATTTAGCTTCTGCATTGAGTTCCTTTTGTTCGTTCTCTTTCGGTTGTGAGGTTTGTCGTGATCTTGATAATACATGTTTACTTTTGATCATCTCGTTCTATAGATGGTCCACCTCTTGACAGCTTTACCTACTTTTCAGGGTCTTTTCAATCAGAGAATTTATCGAAAAGCATTAATAGCCTTGAAAATTTGCTCAATGCCAAGGTATGCTGGTTCTGAAATTCCCTTGGTTGGCTGTTGGCAGATGAACTTAGAACACATTTTTGGTATTTAAGTAGCAAGATATCTTTCCTAGAATTGAATACTGCCGGCTTATTTATATTGAGCCCTATCACGCTGTGTTTTGGGTGATACCAAAGTAGAAATAATACTCTGAGAAAGCTTGAATCTTTTGTTTTTTTTGGTATTTTCGGCCCAAGCTTATGGTACCAAACTAATCATTTATTGGAAGTCTAAGGCAGAAATATCTTTCTCATGTTTAGATTCGTACTAATGTTCTTACATTCAGTTGGTCTTTCGAAACAATGTTCTAAAATTTCCCTTTTTGTCTCTCGTGATCTGAAAGGTTTATTCAGTGGAAAGCAATGTCCAGCTGGATGGTTTTGTTTCATCTCCTTTAGTCAAAGTATATTATTATCGGTCAGCTTTAAGTGATGCATCTCAATCGACCATCAGATATGAAAACATGCTGGAGGACATCAAACAGCGGGTTGTCTAAATGTGTCTCATAAATCTTTTGAATCACTGTTCCTCGATATATGAGCTTATATTTCTTCCTGATATGAACAGTGCTTGGCATCACTTAAGCTGCTGATTGATACTCATCAAACACAAACCCTCCTAAGTATGAAAAGGCTTCTCAAAAGATCTCATGATAATCTCATATATACTCTGCTGAATCTTGGCCTCTGGGGAGCAATACAGGTAGAAATTTCATACTGAACCAATTTATAGATTTGATATCAGGTTTTCAGTTTTTGCTTTCAGATGTATTGATTACCTTGTATTTCCTGGTTTCTTCAATGTTTTACCAAGCAGCTGATGCATGTTTTAGGGTACAGTTATTACCATAATTGCCAACTATATTAAACTTTTGCATTAGTAGTGTACTAGATCGAAGTCAAAGACTACAATGACTGGCAAGATTCACAATAGCTGTACAATAGGGAAAAAGTGGAAAACAAATAAGGGTTTCTGTTAGATGCTTGCTGAATTGTATAAAAATTCCTAGAGATTTTTTTTGGTAAATTTATGTGCATGTTTCTATAATTTGTTACAACCATCTAACCTCGATATGTAAACTTACCTCTTTGCCAAATTAAAATTATGTATGTTGTTTCTTGTTGGTGTCATATGTGTCTTAATGCATGTTGTAGCGTGCTAATGTTTATTGTCTTCGTTTTTTGGAGGCTGCTAAAATCCAATTGAATAGTGACCATAATGTACAAGACGAGCCTGTGGGAAAGAATCCTAAGTCAAAGATATGTGATACATATCTTTCTATGGCTGCTGAGGCCCTCTCTTCTGGTGTTGCTAAAGGTAAGATGACATAGTACCATAGTGAGTGTTTTTTTCTTCTGAACCTTAAATTTTCTTCCAATACGGCCATGGCAGAAACGGAAACGTTTTTCATTACATATATTTTTCTGGAGTTCCAACTTTTAAAATATTTAACAAATTCTGCACTGGATTTGTTTTTTTCATGTGAATGCCCTATTAAACTAGCCATTGATTGCCTAATTATTTTTTCTCATCTTTTCTGTGGTTGTAGATGAGAATGCATCTGACCTCCTCAGCTTAGCGGCGTTGAAGGAACCATTATTCTCTAGAAAGCTAGTTCAATTGATTAAGATCCTTTCGGTATTCAGGTTGGTACTTGATAGAGGTGACAGAGTCTTAGAATGCTTTTATACCGAATAGTCCATAAAGCATGTGTGAAGTAAATAAATGATTGAACTGTCCTTAGCTTTATTGAGTGGCTACGTAACCAAAACCCGATGCGTTTTCTCAAAGTTACCATTTGCGCGAAAAATGACAAACTTACTTTATGTATGAAAGTCTAGTCCTACTTACCTTTTTTTCCTCTCTACTTTTTTTATTTTTTTCATTCGTAAGATAGGACTGAGAACCTAGAAATGAAGCTTTATAGATACACAAGAAAATTTGCTATCGTCGATAGATCTCTGTTCAAAAGTCAGAATATGGCCTTTTCTGAGTAAACAACATTCAGCTCATGTCCTTTCCTAGTAAACAACTTCCAGCTCTTGATTCACCATTAAAAAGACATTGGATATTTCTATATGAACATGGTAGTTGTTATTGTCCACTGGGTCTTGTGAAATCTTAATTGCTTTTCACCACATTGTGCTTGATTCACTTGTCATGCATTATGGAAGAGAAACCAATGGTATTTCTTGCAGTAAACTTCCATTTTTCTTTTTCTTTCAGGCTAGAGCCACACATGAAATGTATAATATTTGTCAATCGGATTGTGACTGCAAGAACATTGTCATGCATACTAAATAACTTGGAACTGCTACGGTCTTGGAAGTCTGATTTCCTTGTTGGACTTAGTTCTGGACTGAAGAGCATGTCAAGAAGGAGTATGGAAACAATACTTAAACGGTTCCAATCTAAAGAGGTGATAATTTAGCCATCTTTATTCCTATAGTTAGTATTCGGAGATATCTGCACTTAATATTCCTACACCCATGATATTTAAACACCCATTTCGATAAACATGTATTGTCTAGGATTAATCGTCAAGCCACTTCCATTTAACTTCTAGAGGTTCCTTTTACTGTTCCAGCTCAATTTACTGGTTGCCACTAAAGTTGGTGAAGAAGGCCTTGATATTCAGACATGCTGTCTTGTGATCCGTTATGATTTACCAGAGACTGTTACCAGCTTCATACAGTCCAGAGGTCGTGCTCGAATGCCTCAGTCTGAATATGCGTTTCTAGTGGACAGGTTTGCACGAATGAGAAAATGATAAGCCCATAAGTATGAGTCCTTACGCGATTAACAATGTTTTCTTTTATGATTCAGCGGAAACGAGAAAGAGATGGATCTTATTGAAAATTTTAAAGTAAATGAAGATCGAATGAATCTAGAAATTACTTACAGAAGCTCAGAGGAAACTTGTCCTAGACTTGATGAGGAGTTATACAAAGTTCATGAGACAGGAGCTTGTATCAGTGGTGGAAGCAGCATCTCCCTTCTCTATAAATATTGTTCTAGGCTTCCACATGATGAGTAAGGCTTTAAATTTTCTGTTGTGTTCTTTTTAAAAAGAGTCACCTTCCATAGTAAATGGGAGCTTGTTCGTGGCATAACTGAATCTCCCTTTGCCACATTTTGATTCCCTCAGATTTTTTCAGCCCAAGCCAGAGTTTCAATTCAAGCCTGTTGACGAATTTGGTGGAACTATCTGTCGCATAACTTTACCTGCTAATGCTCCTATAAGTGAAATCGAAAGTTCACTACTACCTTCGACAGAAGCTGCTAAAAAGGATGCTTGTCTAAAGGCTGTGCATGAGTTGCACAACTTGGGTGTACTTAACGATTTTCTGTTGCCAGATTCCAAGGATGAAATTGAGGACGAATTGTCAGATGATGAATTTGATTTTGATAACATCAAAGGTGCATGCGTGGTTCAGTTATAAAATCTAAGCTTTTTTATGCTATTCGTTTGTTGTATAACGCCATCTATTTTACTTCCTGCTAGGTGAAGGCTGTTCACGAGGTGACCTGTATGAGATGCGTGTACCAGTCTTGTTTAAACAAAAGTGGGATCCATCTACAAGTTGTGTCAATCTTCATTCTTACTATATAATGTTTGTGCCTCATCCCGCTGATAGGATCTACAAAAAGTTTGGTTTCTTCATGAAGTCACCTCTTCCCGTTGAGGCTGAGACTATGGATATCGATCTTCACCTTGCTCATCAAAGATCTGTAAGTGTAAAGATTTTTCCATCAGGGGTCACAGAATTCGACAACGATGAGGTACTGAGATTTTAATTAGATAAATAATAAACTAGAATGAACTCCTCTTATTTGATAATGTTTATGCAGATAAGACTAGCTGAGCTTTTCCAGGAGATTGCCCTGAAGGTTCTTTTTGAACGGGGGGAGCTGATCCCGGACTTTGTTCCCTTGGAACTGCAAGACTCTTCTAGAACAAGCAAATCCACCTTCTACCTTCTTCTTCCACTCTGTCTGCATGATGGAGAAAGTGTTATATCTGTAGATTGGGTGACTATCAGAAACTGCTTGTCATCACCAATCTTTAAGACTCCATCTGTTTTAGTGGAAGATATATTTCCTCCTTCGGGCTCTCATTTAAAGCTAGCAAATGGCTGCTGGAATATTGATGATGTGAAGAACAGCTTGGTTTTTACAACCTACAGTAAACAATTTTACTTTGTTGCTGATATCTGCCATGGAAGAAATGGTTTCAGTCCTGTTAAGGAATCTAGCACCAAAAGCCATGTGGAGAGCATATATAAGTTGTAAGCTACTAAACTTCTATTATTCAGTAATTGTTTGATTGCGACTTTTCTCAGGGGCATGTATTCTGTCTTTTCTTTCTTGTTAATGTTCTTTTTCTTTTTCTACAATCCATTATAAAATTGGTTGAGACTCTAGATTTGAGGATTATATGATTTTCTGAGTTAAGAACCTTCTTATTTTTATGCACAAACTAGGTATGGCGTGGAACTCAAGCATCCTGCACAGCCACTCTTGCGTGTGAAACCACTTTGTCATGTTCGGAACTTGCTTCACAACCGAATGCAGACGAATTTGGGTAGATTTTCTTATCTGATTTTTGCATATCACAATTTTCTTGTGCATGTACATGTACACACAGCACACCTTTTGACCTTTGTATACTGTAATTGTTAATTCTCATGTTTTGGTTCAAATGTTAATAACATTCTCACATTGCCAAGAACAGAACCACAAGAACTTGACGAATACTTCATAGAGATTCCTCCCGAACTTTCTCACTTAAAGATAAAAGGATTATCTAAAGACATCGGAAGCTCGTTATCCTTGTTACCATCAATCATGCATCGTATGGAGAATTTACTCGTGGCTATTGAACTGAAACATGTGCTGTCTGCTTCGATCCCTGAGATAGCTGAAGTTTCTGGTCACAGGGTATGATCTCATTTCACTTGATAACCCATTTACTTGATTTTCCTAAAATTTGTTGATGTTTGATACTTTACTGACCGAGTGAATTGGTATAGGTACTCGAGGCGCTCACAACAGAGAAATGTCATGAGCGCCTTTCTCTTGAAAGGCTTGAGGTGCTTGGTGATGCATTCCTCAAGTTTGCTGTTAGCCGACACCTTTTTCTACACCATGATAGTCTTGATGAAGGAGAGTTGACTCGGAGACGCTCTAACGTTGTTAACAATTCCAACTTGTGCAGGCTTGCAATAAAAAAAAATCTGCAGGTTCTCATGTTTCCTATAAATGCTTTGATTGCTGGTACAATTTAAATCTGGTTTTAGCTGTGATTGCTGCACACAACGCAAATACTTATCATGTGCAGAAGCGCCGTCAGACCCTTTGCCTCCATACAATTAATACAGTCTCAATGACATGTTTTCAAAAACAAAGCTTTTTAGATAGAGGCAGACAAAAACGTATTAATTTTATTGTTTAGTTTTGTATAATATTAACTTGTGCGTCTTCCCAGGTCTACATCCGTGATCAAGCATTGGATCCTACTCAGTTCTTTGCATTTGGCCATCCATGCAGAGTAACCTGTGACGAGGTAGCCAGTAAAGAGGTTCATTCCTTGAATAGGGATCTTGGGATCTTGGAGTCAAATACTGGTGAAATCAGATGTAGCAAAGGCCATCATTGGTTGTACAAGAAAACAATTGCTGATGTGGTTGAGGCTCTTGTGGGAGCTTTCTTAGTTGACAGTGGCTTCAAAGGTGCTGTGAAATTTCTGAAGTGGATTGGTGTAAATGTTGATTTTGAATCCTTGCAAGTACAAGATGCTTGTATTGCAAGCAGGCGCTACTTGCCCCTCACTACTCGCAATAATTTGGAGACCCTTGAAAACCAGCTTGACTATAAGTTCCTCCACAAAGGTCTACTTGTACAAGCCTTTATCCATCCATCTTACAACAGGCATGGAGGAGGCTGCTACCAGGTATTTTTGTGTTTCCTTCTTATTTTTCATTTCTCTCGATAATATCCATCTATGGTAACCAAATTTCTCTAATTGGGGGTCCTCAGAGATTGGAGTTTCTTGGGGATGCTGTTCTGGACTACTTGATGACATCCTATTTTTTCACAGTCTTCCCGAAACTGAAACCTGGTCAACTGACCGATCTAAGATCTCTCTCAGTAAATAATGAGGCGCTAGCAAATGTTGCTGTCAGTTTTTCGCTAAAGAGATTTCTATTTTGCGAGTCCATTTATCTTCATGAAGTTATAGAGGATTATACCAATTTCCTGGCATCTTCCCCATTGGCAAGTGGACAATCTGAAGGTCCAAGATGCCCAAAGGTGCGTTCCGATCTCCCTTTCACATGTCATAGTAAAACAATGATAAGATTCACTCGTATTGATATCATCTTACTTACATTTTGAGAATCTCGAACTATCTCTGTTACCTTTCTACCTTAATATCTTTTTATCTATACGAGATGTTGAGAATGGAAGAGACTATCCCCATCTCATTAGTTTTAGTTTGCAGTCAATTAATATCTTAATTACATAAGAACATACATAGGTAAATTAGTGGAAGAGCTAATATAGTTATTATATTCTTATGCAGGTTCTTGGTGACTTGGTAGAATCCTGTTTGGGGGCTCTTTTCCTCGATTGTGGGTTCAACTTGAATCATGTCTGGACTATGATGCTATCATTTCTAGATCCGGTCAAAAACTTGTCTAACCTTCAGATTAGTCCTATAAAAGAACTGATTGAACTTTGCCAGTCTTACAAGTGGGATCGGGAAATATCAGCGACGAAAAAGGATGGTGCTTTTACTGTTGAACTAAAAGTGACCAAGAATGGTTGTTGCCTTACAGTTTCTGCAACTGGTCGGAACAAAAGAGAGGGCACAAAAAAGGCTGCACAGCTGATGATTACAAACCTGAAGGTACTTTCTCAAAATCAAAAGAAACTGTAGTGTAACAAATTTCTTCAATTGATGTGATGTATATATATCTTAAGCTATCTAGTGTTCATATATGTAACTCGTTGTTCAAGAACTTCTTTGTGTAATTCATCCGCAGGCTCATGAGAACATAACAACCTCCCATCCGTTGGAGGATGTTCTGAAGAATGGCATCCGAAATGAAGCTAAATTAATTGGCTACAATGAAGATCCTATAGATGTTGTGGATCTTGTTGGGCTGGACGTTGAAAACCTAAATATCCTAGAAACTTTTGGCGGGAATAGTGAAAGAAGCAGCTCATACGTCATCAGACGAGGTCTCCCCCAAGCACCATCTAAAACAGAAGACAGGCTTCCTCAAAAGGCCATCATAAAAGCAGGTATGTGGATGAATTCTTGTGTATTTTATCAGGAGATTGTAAATTTAGTGCAATCTTGAATTATCGATTCTATTACTCCACAGGTGGACCAAGCAGCAAAACCGCAAAATCCCTCTTGCACGAAACATGTGTTGCTAACTGTTGGAAGCCACCACACTTCGAATGTTGTGAAGAGGAAGGACCAGGCCACCTGAAATCGTAAGTAACTTGATCAAACACACTGCTAAATCTCTGAACTTGAGCGCGCTAGAAACTTAATAAACAAAATATCGGTAATTGGAATTTAATGTCATCAATTGTGTGCATGAATACAGATTCGTCTACAAGGTAATCCTGGAAGTTGAAGATGCGCCCAATATGACATTGGAATGTTATGGTGAGGCTAGAGCAACGAAGAAAGGTGCAGCAGAGCACGCTGCCCAAGCTGCTATATGGTGCCTCAAGCATTCTGGATTCCTTTGCTGATGATCTCGAGCGGCTATATATCGGTTAGAAATAGATGTTATCATAGGCATATATAACTTTTACCAGAGCTACATATTAGCATATATGATCGACACCTACAATTTCTCGAAAGAGAAAAAAGGATGTCTGAAAACTAACCTTAAACCATAGATTTTGGAGCGGAGAGCTTTCGGCAAAAGTTCTCTTCGATTGCTCTTCTGAATTTCTGAATATAAGTATATGTTTACTTGTACTTGATGAACCCATAGCATGATAGGCTCCAAAAATATAGTTTACTCATCTCTCATGCATCAAATATGTTCCTGTGTGATCTTAATTAAACAATATATGAACTAAGCGTTAACTGGTCTTACATTTTCAAAAGGTGTGAAAATTTTGACTTGAGAATAGTTTCAGCAGGAGAAAGGGGAAACAATTGACAACGAAATAGAGATATTTTTTAGGCAAGATTTTGCTTGCAAGAGTGACATCGTGAAGAAGAAAACAAAGGAAATATGATTAATCTATACAAGAGAATCAATGAGCAACTTCTCTTGGACCAGATGAGAGACTTCATCACTCAACTCTATTCACATGAAATAGAGTTTTCTTAGTGTGAAATAAATATAAAACAAGAAAAGCACAACTAAAATATGGAGCAAGCTCTCATGTTTAACCACAGTATGAGACTCTCCAAGAGTATCCCATACCATCTTTCTGTCATCACTCCCTTTCCCTTTCACCGCCTTCATCTCCATGATAGCCATTCTTGCTGTTTCTTCAGCCATTTGAATCCTTAGTTCTGCTTTCTTTTTCCACATCACAAGCTCTACTGCTCTTTCTTTTTCCATAAGAGCTTCTTTGCAAGCGGCGTGGTACATGTTCATCGTTTCCTTGAGCTCTTTCTTCAGCCTTCTCATCTCAGCCGTAGCGTCATCGACTGGTGATAATGGGGAAGCTAATGTACAATTCTTTTCATCAGAAAGACTATTAAGATAGATGGAAAACTTGGCTTTCTCATCATCAAGAACAGAGAATCTAGGAATCTCCAACATGGGTGGAGCTGCAAGTTTCTCATAGAAGGCGAGAACCGAACTGTCTGTACTGAACCTGTTACTAATGTTCACACTAGAATCTGAGTCAACGGATGAAAACTCTTCAAGGAAAACGTCGTCTTCTCTTGACAATGACCTGTAAGGACCAACCAATTCATCATAAACATGGGGCATAAACAAACCTAATGTAATAATGGGTTTAGGGTAGATTACATCTCAGAGGGAGCCTCATCGCCGTTGCTGCGTGGTGACAAAGGTGCAGTCCCTGAAGAAGAAGATGGCAAGACTTGAGGTAAAGGCCGAGTGGCTGCCCGTACACTTGAAAGTCTTCCCTTTGATAAAACTAATACAGTGCAGAAGTCTGGAGCCCATCTCATCACATTACTTGGAATGTCATCAGCCTTGAACAGCCTTCAAATCAAAACCATATTGGAGAATTTTTCAGACAAGATTATTAGGTACTACTGGTTTCATCAGAGAGAAAGATATAGAAATACTATTTTGTGAACCTGGTAATGCTCTTCTTCAACGAGGCACCTAGAATGAATGTGGAAATACAATTCTGGCTAATATATTCGATCAAGGCTTTCGCTACATCTTGATCTTCCAGCAAAACTATTTCGCTTTGTATCTAATTATAGACATTGATCAGAGATGCTTTTAGAAGACAGGTCAGAAAAAGAAGAAAGAAAGCAAAGAAAACAGACTAAAAAAACTTACATTTCTTCGCATACAAAGACAGCGCAATGGAAGAAACTGAGCGGTCGTCCGTTTATCATTGCTTTGTCTTTCAGATGATTCATCATCTGTGTGAGATCCATTAGAAATATTCAAAGCAGATCTTTGGATGACATGAACGAGTTTTACAGTCCCGCCTCGAGGTATATAATGATCGACAGCCCATTTAAGAGCTTGGCAGCTTGTTGTTTTATCTCTGTCAATTGCAATAGCTATAGGCCCTTCCCTTACTTCATTTCTCTCCATATTATCTCTCATATTCGACATCATTTTCCACTCAAGGAAATGTTACATTGGCAAAGTATATATCACTATTCTAAAGACGAAGATGTCGTCATTGGTTCATGGACAACAAAATGGAACATCTAATTAGCCAATATGAGATTTGAAAAGACTTAAAAAGAGGTGTAGAGAAATAGAAAAAAATCAAAGCCCCTTCCACTTTGAGAGGAGAACCGAATCTAGCTAAAAATAGAACTGTTATTGCAGCTAACTCCAGGCCATGCATGCACAAAAAAAAAACTGTTATTGAAACATAAAAACCACTACCAATATGTTTCAAACAACAACATGAAAGAAAAGTCAAGTTTCTCTGGCCGTGTTGAAAACAAGATCTGTTGGAACTAACGCTTGATGAAGATTTTAAATTATATACCATACCGATGCTGAGATACTTGAAGTTGAAGCAAATTGTCGTTAATGGTTTGGAGTTGGGTTAATTCGGATTTAGCGAAACCATTACTGCATTTTAATTTTAGTTCGGTTTTGGGTTGGTTTAGTTCGGTTTGATATCAACATTAGTTACAGTTTAGCGACTGGTATGTGGGCGCACATTAGCGTGCACGGAAGAAACAAGAAAAAACAACCAAAACAACATCTTCTTCCTCGTTATCTTCAACCTACCCTTTGTCTTACCTTGATCCTCTCTCTCTCTTTCTCTCGCCAACACAAGGTTCTCTCCGATTTCTCTTCTTCTCATTCAATGTCTCGTCTTCTACTTTTCTCGATTTCCAGTTGAATTTTTCTGGGGATTTAACAATATGTGTTTATTTTCTTCTTCTTTAGTCGGTTTATTGTGCGGTGGAGAGTTTCTCACTCTCTTCTTCTTAACCATCGGAATTTCTTGAGCTCGATTTTTGTCTAATTCTAGTTTTTGGTTGACCCAAGTTTGCTTCAAGAAATTTTTGGTGCTCTTTCGATTTCTCTAGTATGAAATGTTCTCTTTTGGGTCAATACTCCAACACTTTCCATGTGAATAATTATATGATTGCGAATCTTAGGTTTTTGGGTTCCATTGAGCTCACTTACATAACATGGACTCATGGAATTTGGGGAAAATGGGTTCCATTAGATCTTGCAGGTGTTTTGCATATTATTTTAGCAAGTGAACAAGATTGCCACTTGTGGCTGAGACGAAATGTGGCATAACTTTAATATCATCTTCTTGCTGTTGGGCAGATAGTTAAATGAAAGGCTTCAAAGACTGGGTTTTCGCTCTATCCAACTCAATGGCATCATCTAGACCACTTTTGGGAAGTGACCCTTTTTTCCGTGACCCTCATCAAGAACAAGATAACCACTGTATGGTATCTCTTTTCCTTCCGTGTATCCTCTGTTTGTCTTCTGAACGATGGATGATGCACTTGATTTATGGGTTTATATGTTACAATGAAAATAAACATTGTGAGTTGGGTGTGGATATATATTACATTATTACTACCTCTTAAACTGATCTACTTAACCTCTCCTTGTGCTCTACCATATCTTCTTTAGGCCCGTTTATTGAAATGTCTAAAAAGTACTTCATGTGTTTTGCTTGAAGATTTCGTTGCTTTACATTGCTTTTCAAATTGAAAATTGGACTTTTCTTTCTGATACTTTAGCAAATTCTTGAGATTATCCAGGTTGATTATATGATCAATCTCACAAGTTTCTCTTCTTCCTGATGTATTATTTGACTAATAATAACTTTCAATTTTTATTTTCAGCTCAAGCACCTGCCGCACCACAACCAGTGACACTCTCGGAACCACCATGTTCAACCAGTAGTGATTTAGAAATTCTGCCTCCTCTCTCTCAGCAACAAGTTCCACTTGAAAGCTTGTACCAGTCAAGTATTGATCTTAACGGAAAGAAACATAATCCACTAGCAAAGATTGGTGGCCTTCAAGTGCAGTTCTTACGCCTTGTTCAAAGGTTTGGGCAGTCACAGAATAATATTCTAGTCTCCAAGGTTTTGTATCGGGTACATCTTGCGATGCTGATACGAGCTGAGGAATCAGAACTTAAGAATGTAAAACTTAGGCAAGATAGGGCCAAAGCTTTAGCAAGGGAGCAAGAATCATCTGGCATACCGGAGCTTGATTTCTCACTTAGAATCCTTGTCCTGGGGAAAACAGGTGTCGGCAAGAGTGCAACCATAAACTCTATTTTTGGTCAGCCCAAAAGTGAGACTGATGCTTTCCGACCGGGCACAGATCGCATAGAAGAGGTTATGGGAACTGTCAGTGGAGTTAAAGTTACCTTTATTGATACCCCTGGTTTTCACCCACTGTCATCTTCTAGCACAAGAAAAAACCGAAAGATTCTCCTATCTATTAAGAGATATGTTAAGAAGCGTCCACCTGATGTAGTTCTTTACTTGGACCGCCTTGATATGATCGACATGCGATACAGTGATTTCTCCCTCCTGCAGCTTATAACTGAAATCTTTGGTGCAGCTATATGGTTAAACACGATACTTGTAATGACGCATTCCGCAGCTACTACAGAAGGACGTAATGGACAATCTGTGAACTATGAGTCATATGTGGGCCAGCGCATGGATGTGGTTCAACATTATATACATCAGGCTGTGTCTGATACAAAACTAGAAAACCCTGTTCTGTTAGTTGAAAATCATCCCAGCTGTAAAAAGAATCTTGCTGGTGAGTATGTTCTTCCAAATGGGGTGGTATGGAAGCCTCAGTTTATGTTTCTGTGCGTTTGTACCAAAGTTCTTGGCGATGTCCAGTCTTTACTGAGATTTCGTGACAGCATTGGCCTGGGTCAGCCAAGTAGTACCCGAACAGCTTCCCTTCCTCATCTTCTTTCAGTTTTTCTGCGCCGTCGCTTATCATCAGGTGCAGATGAAACAGAGAAAGAGATAGATAAGCTTCTGAATTTGGATTTAGAGGAGGAAGATGAGTATGACCAGTTGCCTACAATCCGTATCCTTGGGAAATCCCGGTTTGAGAAGCTGTCAAAGTCTCAGAAGAAGGAGTATCTCGATGAGCTTGATTACAGGGAAACCCTTTATCTGAAGAAACAATTGAAGGAAGAATGCCGAAGACGACGGGATGAAAAGCTAGTTGAAGAGGAAAATCTCGAGGACACTGAACAGCGTGATCAAGCAGCTGTTCCACTGCCTGACATGGCAGGTCCAGACAGTTTTGATTCGGATTTTCCGGCTCACAGATATCGATGCGTATCGGCAGGTGACCAGTGGCTCGTGAGACCTGTCTATGACCCACAAGGTTGGGATCGCGATGTGGGATTTGATGGAATAAATATTGAGACGGCTGCAAAAATAAATAGGAATCTATTCGCTTCAGCTACAGGACAGGTGAGCAGAGACAAGCAACGCTTCACTATCCAATCTGAGACTAATGCAGCTTATACTAGAAACTTTAGAGAACAGACATTCTCTGTAGCTGTTGACCTTCAATCATCAGGAGAAGATCTGGTGTACTCGTTTCAGGGCGGCACAAAGCTTCAAACATTTAAGCACAACACAACTGATGTTGGAGTTGGTTTGACATCTTTTGGTGGGAAATACTATGTGGGCGGAAAGCTTGAGGATACCTTATTGGTTGGGAAGAGGGTGAAGTTAACTGCGAATGCAGGTCAGATGAGGGGTTCAGGGCAAACAGCAAACGGCGGGAGCTTTGAAGCTTGTATCAGAGGGAGAGATTACCCGGTCAGAAATGAGCAAATCGGTTTGACAATGACGGCTCTGTCTTTCAAGCGAGAACTGGTCTTGAACTATGGTTTACAGACTCAGTTTAGACCAGCCCGGGGCACGAACATAGACGTCAACATAAACATGAACAATAGGAAAATGGGGAAGATAAATGTGAAACTTAACAGCTCTGAGCACTGGGAGATTGCTTTGATATCAGCGTTAACGATGTTCAAGGCTTTAGTACGGCGGAGTAAGACTGAAATGACTGAGGAAAATGAAGAAGAAAAGATTGTGAATTTTCTCGTTTCCTAAAAAAATTAGGTAAAGAAAATATATTTTGGACACATATGAATAGATGATAACTGATGTAAGAGATGTTTGGAAGACAGAACATATGCACATTTCCTTCAATTGTTCAATATGTTATACTCTTGTCCTGTTGATAACTTATGTGCAAGAGTCTCTCGTTGGTCAGTGTGAAATGTTTATGTTGTTAGAACAGATTTTGGCTCTCAAACCCAACACGTTTTCAATAAAATATGCACGGTTAGATTCACCCAACCCTAGTTCAATCTGCCAGGATCTATCTCTTTTTTTTTTACGATTTTCTTCAACCAAAACAATGAAATAACACACAAAATTATTATCACTAGACCAAATTTTATTTATAACATAAAACGGCCGGAAGCTGATGCTTCATGGGCTTGGCCCAAAGGCCGGCTCTGGATGGGCCAGATGATAACCTAGGGTTTATACTCCCTATATATTTATATTTAAGCTCTTCGTTCACTCCTCTCAACTCCGCGCAGCTAAACTTTATTGGAGAAACCCTAATCGGCGACAATGGGTACGAACAATCTCTCCTCGCTTTCTCTTTGATTTCTCCACTCCTTCGATCTCGTTTCTGTGTTATGCTATTGTTGTTTAGATTCTGATATATGGATTCTGGTTTCTCTTAGGTATTTCTCGTGACTCTATCCACAAGAGGCGTGCCACTGGAGGCAAGCAGAAGCAATGGAGGAAGAAGCGAAAGTGAGTCTTTCGTTTTTCTCATTTTTTAGATCTCTTCCGATTCATTTTATGCTCCGCTCGTCGTAGATTAGAGTTTGTGAATCTCCGTTTTAAAACGCTTAAGAGTTTTGTCCGCTGTTGTGAACTGTTAAATCTGAGTGTTTGCCTTTAGTAGATTCAAAATCTGTAGATTACTAGAAATATTTTGCCGTATCATAGTATGTGATTCTTCATATGCTATCGTTTAATTGTTAAAACATAGTAATTGTCACATTTCTGGGTGTCACGGATTCATGATATGTTACTAGCTTGGATTCATTTTGTTGTTCTGATTTGTGAGTTTTATGTTTGGGTTTGTGAAGGTATGAGATGGGAAGGCAGCCAGCCAACACCAAGCTCTCAAGCAACAAGACGGTCAGAAGAATAAGAGTTCGTGGTGGAAATGTTAAGTGGCGTGCGTTGAGGCTCGATACTGGTAACTACTCGTGGGGAAGTGAAGCAACTACCCGCAAGACCAGAGTCCTTGATGTGGTCTACAATGCCTCCAACAATGAGCTTGTACGTACTAAGACACTTGTCAAGAGTGCTATTGTTCAGGTTGATGCTGCTCCGTTCAAGCAGTGGTACCTCTCGCACTATGGTGTTGAGCTTGGGCGCAAGAAGAAGAGTGCTTCTTCCACCAAGAAGGACGGAGAGGTTAGACCATTTAACAATTGATTCATTTGCTTGTTATGTTTGAGTCTGTTCATGTTTTTGTAGCAGTAATTTGAAACTTATGATCGATATTATATAATGTTAACTATATAGGAAGGTGAAGAGGCAGCTGTTGCAGCTCCTGAGGAGGTCAAGAAGAGCAACCACCTCCTGAGAAAGATTGCAAGCCGTCAAGAGGGTCGCAGTCTTGATTCACACATTGAGGACCAATTTGCAAGTGGACGTTTGTTGGCTTGTATCTCTTCAAGGCCTGGCCAGTGCGGGCGTGCTGATGGGTATTCATTATGTGCCTTCACTCATTATTTTTGTTGAAACGTCCTTAATTACGTTTTGCTCATACGTTTTGCAAATGATGTGCAGATACATCTTGGAAGGTAAAGAGTTGGAGTTCTACATGAAGAAGATCCAGAAGAAGAAGGGCAAGGGTGCTGCTTAGAGTCTCTTCTTATCTGCCTTGAGCTTTTGTCTTACAACATGTTTTGAGTTTTCAGTTTCAATTGTCTGAGAAACTATGTTTTTGGATTAGCTTGTGGTATTTCTTTGAAACTCCCATTATGGTACAATGTTTTTGTCTTGGATTTTCTTTATAATTTTAATCGATAATTTCACTCAAGTTTTATGCAGTCAATATTAAGATTGTTCTGTTGGTGAATTTGAAATTTCTTTGTCTGTTTGTTTCATCCGTTGTAGCATTAAAAAGAATCGTGAGATCGGTATAAACCATCTAACTTCTTGTGAGATGATTGTAACAAAAGTCTATTTATGGGAGTGTAAAGATTTTAAAGTGTTACAAGCTCTGACTGAATCTGCTATGTTAGATGTATCTAATAGACACAAGCAAGATATGATGCCAGTTGGGCTTACTCGTTATTAAGTCCAATTTAGGCCCATGACTTTGAGGCAGCCAGCCAGGCAGGGTTATGTAGTGCGGTTTTCTAAGATCTTGCTTATTTTAAAATTTTAAGTGTTGAAACTAGAAAGTAACGTTGCGTCTGGCTAAAAAAAAATGGGGAGACTTGTAAATCAACTGCAAACACTATCCTACTCGAAAACATAACGTTGACCAAAAAATGGGGGGATAGTTTTTGATCTCTCTCCCCATTTTTTATGTTGAAAAGCAAAAGTTATGATCATGACTGATCAGGTATTTACTGTATCAAAATTTCATCATATTGCTGTTATGTAACTTTGACCAAAAAATTATTTAATGTTTTTAGGATCACGAGTGTTTTCATATTAAAGGTCTAATTATTAATATATTGCATGTAATGTGGCCGGAGTTACTCAAAAGAGATCATATTCTTCCTCTGTGAGTTTTTAATACCAATAGTGAAGGCAAGAGAATACGTTGATTCTTTCATAATAATATCTTATCTTATTGTGCTTGACATAGTATATAAGGAATCCCTGAACATATATAGGCTATACACACAATGATGGGAAAAAGAGACATTTTAAGGGTTGAAAGTTGAAACTAGAAAGTAACGTTGCGTCTCTGAGCCACAAACTTGTAAATAACCTTCAAACACTATCCTACTCGGAAAAATAGTAAAATAGGGAGAGAGATCAAAAATAATTTGTGATGAGCTGAAATTTTTTTTATCAAATTTGGTTGCACAAAATCTGCTTGTATCAATAGCTGGTTGTTAAATAGTTGGCAGAACAGTACTTGACATCACCTAATAATAATGTGTTGTTCAATTATGTATGTGTCTCAGTGTCTCAATTTTGAAAATGATATTTTCTGTTGTAAACTTGGTTGATGACAAAAGATCATTAGTGGTGGTAATTAAACTCTTAAAAAAAATCACTAAAAAAGGATCTAAACATTTAAAAAATTCACCACAGAGAATATTCTTTCATTTGTTAAGAAAGATATTTTCCATTGACACTTTTTTTTCTTTCTAAAATATAAAAAATGGGAAGAAATATTTGAGCCGTTCGAAAAGGATGCGTGTCTTGTGTCCAAAGAACTGTGTGATTCGTCACTAACCCCACCACCACACTCCAGCTGAGTCCTTTGTCGTCTATCAAACCAGAAAAAGGGTACGAGATTCAATCATCTCCAATCCCAAAATTCCACTTCTGTCCACAAAACACAAAGCGATTCTCGATCTTTGATCGTCCCACCAGATGGCCGGGAACGATTGGGTAAACAGTTACTTAGAGGCGATTCTCGACGTCGGTCAGGGTCTTGACGATGCTCGCTCTTCTCCATCACTTCTTCTTAGGGAGAGAGGTCGATTCACTCCCAGCCGTTACTTTGTTGAGGAAGTTATCACTGGTTACGATGAGACTGATCTTCATAGATCCTGGGTTAAGGTGTTAATAATAATAATCATGATCAAAAACAGAGTGTTTTGTGATTTGTGATCGATTCATGTTATGAGTTTATTTCTTTGGTTAGGCTGTTGCTACGAGGAGTCCACAAGAGAGGAACACGAGGTTAGAGAATATGTGTTGGAGGATCTGGAATCTTGCTCGTCAAAAGAAGCAGGTCCTTTTTTCTACTTTTTGCAACATCTTTTGATGCGAATTTAAAACACACTGTTCTATTCAGTTGTCTATTATTCCTCTTTTTGCTCTTAACTTTAAAAAGTTGGTTTCAGAGAATTCATCAAGACGGATGCTTGACTTTTTATATAAATTGTTGACTCTCAAGTCAAAAAATTTAATTGTTTTTTGGTCTTCTCTAATTTGAACCTTTTCAAAGTTTGCATTTTTTTAAAAGTACATACGTAAGATGAACAATTAGAAAAAGTGGGAGAAAATGTTACTTTTGGTTGTAGCTTTTCCTGTTCTGCCTTTGGGAGCTGACTTTTAATGCATAATTTGTGACCTTGGATCGTTGAATTATGAATTTGATGAACTTTGTGGTTTTGATACATAAATATCTTGAACGTATTGAGAATTGATGTTTTGTTTTTTTTCATTCTTATGTTTGTCTAGCATGAGGAAAAAGAAGCACAGAGGCTGGCTAAGCGCAGGCTTGAACGTGAGAAAGGTCGCAGAGAGGCAACAGCTGATATGTCTGAGGAGTTTTCAGAGGGAGAAAAAGGAGATATCATCAGTGATATATCTACTCATGGTGAAAGCACCAAACCAAGGTTGCCCAGAATTAATTCTGCTGAGTCCATGGAGTTATGGGCTAGCCAACAGAAGGGAAATAAGCTCTATCTTGTTTTGATTAGGTATGTGCTCAAACTCTGGTTTTCTTGGCGTTTGCTTTTTACATGTGTTTGTTCTGTTCTGTTTCCGTATGTAATTTTCTTACTTGGTTAAGTCGAGTTATATTTAGGCTCACCTTCTAGGATCTGTTTTAACATATACTCTGAGTAAGTAAACATATGGCAACTGATCTTTCAATTGAGAAGGTGTAATAGTAGTGATGGAAACTTGTATGTTAGTTGTTTAACATTCAGTATGTATGCAGTCTTCATGGTCTCATACGTGGTGAAAACATGGAGCTCGGCCGCGACTCTGACACCGGTGGACAGGTAATGATACTTGATTAATGATATGGACAATTTAAGTGATTGAAATATGGCTCAAAGGTAGGCTAGTCCTCCTCTTACTGCTTCTTACGTTACAGGTTAAATATGTTGTGGAACTTGCACGTGCACTGGGTTCAATGCCAGGAGTTTATAGGGTTGACTTGCTTACTAGACAAGTGTCTTCACCAGATGTTGACTATAGTTATGGTGAACCTACGGAAATGCTGACTCCTAGAGATTCTGAAGATTTCTCGGATGAGATGGGGGAGAGTAGCGGTGCTTATATTGTGAGGATACCATTTGGTCCAAAGGACAAGTATATTCCAAAAGAACTTCTATGGCCTCACATTCCGGAATTTGTTGATGGTGCTATGAGCCACATCATGCAAATGTCAAATGTTCTCGGCGAGCAAGTTGGTGTTGGGAAGCCTATTTGGCCTTCTGCCATCCATGGACACTATGCTGATGCTGGTGATGCCACTGCCCTGCTGTCGGGTGCACTAAATGTGCCTATGCTCCTTACTGGTCACTCACTCGGGAGAGATAAATTGGAGCAGCTTTTGAGACAAGGCCGCCTTTCAAAAGAAGAAATAAATTCAACGTACAAGATTATGCGTCGGATAGAGGGTGAGGAATTATCTCTTGATGTTTCTGAAATGGTAATAACTAGCACTCGACAGGAGATTGATGAGCAATGGAGACTGTATGATGGATTTGACCCCATATTGGAGCGCAAATTGAGAGCCAGAATCAAGCGGAATGTGAGCTGCTATGGACGGTTCATGCCTCGCATGGTTGTAAGTAACTTAAACCTTCGCTGTTTTCTTCATCCTTGACCATTGGCATGGTTAACACCGTCTGAAATATATGCTTTCCACAGTTGAGACTTTAGTGCTTACTATTGGGAGATCTTATTTGGTGACAACCTACTGATAGATTTGTTTAGGCCATAGCCCATGAGTGATACGTTTAGCTGCAGCAAAATTGTTGCTCTGGATTTGTATAGACATGCCTTTTAATTTACGTTTTAACACAGTAGATCATTTTTAATACTCTATCCTTCTGACTCTTTTGTAGTATCATAAAAATGTACTCTGTTTTTTACTTCTTCTTCAGAAAATTCCACCTGGGATGGAGTTCAATCATATTGTCCCACATGGTGGTGATATGGAAGACACAGATGGGAACGAGGAACATCCAACTTCTCCAGATCCACCAATATGGGCTGAGGTTCTTTGCTTTAATTAGCAATCTATATCACCTTAATGAGATTAATTCTTGTAAATAATATTTTCACATTAGCTTTCCGTTAAGCAATTTACTCAGACCTCCAAATTCTACATGTGATGCAGATAATGCGTTTCTTTTCGAATTCCCGAAAGCCTATGATACTTGCCCTTGCGAGGCCTGACCCAAAAAAGAACATCACGACGTTAGTGAAGGCCTTTGGAGAATGTCGTCCACTGAGAGAGCTTGCTAACCTGGTATGTAAATGCCATATGGGGACTTCTGTGAAGACATTTCTCTGAACTTTGGTTGTTTGTCTTCTGTCTTGTTTTGATCACCATTTTATTTTCCTTATCTTCCATATTTCTGGTTTGCAGGCACTTATTATGGGCAACCGAGATGGGATTGATGAAATGTCGAGCACAAGTTCTTCTGTTCTCCTTTCTGTTCTGAAGCTAATTGACAAGTATGATCTCTACGGTCAAGTTGCGTACCCTAAACATCACAAACAATCAGATGTTCCAGACATATATCGCCTAGCTGCAAAGTCAAAGGTACTAGCAGAGTTGGTCTCACAGTTAATAATAAGTATCCTTTGCTTTCATTCACCTCTTTAGTAGATTAACATTGTTAATGGATCCTTTGCAGGGTGTTTTCATCAATCCAGCTATCATTGAACCATTTGGACTTACTCTAATTGAGGTATTGTATTCTCTTTTTGTCACATGTGTATATTTCATGACTCGTTCTTGTCATCTGGATAAAATTTGTTTCTTTTTTCCTTCTAGGCTGCAGCTCATGGTTTACCTATGGTTGCTACAAAAAATGGTGGTCCTGTAGATATTCACCGGGTATGTGTTTTTACGATAAAACATTGAAGTCCCCCAGACTATTACATACCTGCTCGTTTGTTCTAAAATGTACTTTGGAAAATTTCTACCAGGTCCTGGATAATGGCCTTCTTGTGGATCCTCATGATCAGCAGTCTATTTCTGAAGCTCTTCTTAAGCTTGTTGCTGATAAGCACCTATGGGCAAAGTGTCGGCAAAACGGGTTGAAGAACATTCACCAATTCTCTTGGCCAGAGCACTGCAAAACTTATCTATCTCGCATAACCAGCTTCAAACCAAGACATCCACAGTGGCAAAGTGATGATGGCGGTGATAATTCAGAACCCGAGTCACCTAGTGATTCTTTGAGGGATATACAGGATATATCCTTGAACTTAAAGTTTTCATTTGATGGAAGTGGGAATGATAATTACATGAACCAAGAAGGGAGCTCCATGGATAGGAAGAGCAAAATCGAAGCTGCTGTCCAAAATTGGTCTAAAGGCAAAGATAGCCGCAAAATGGGATCACTGGAGAGGTCAGAGGTTAACTCTGGAAAATTCCCAGCAGTGCGGAGAAGGAAGTTTATTGTTGTTATTGCTCTTGATTTTGATGGGGAAGAAGACACGCTAGAGGCTACAAAAAGAATTCTTGATGCGGTTGAAAAGGAAAGAGCAGAAGGATCTGTTGGGTTCATACTGTCGACATCTCTAACGATCTCTGAGGTACAATCTTTCTTGGTGTCAGGAGGCTTAAACCCGAATGATTTCGACGCTTTCATATGTAACAGCGGAAGTGATCTCCACTACACATCCCTCAACAACGAAGACGGTCCTTTTGTCGTAGACTTTTACTACCACTCCCACATAGAATATAGGTGGGGCGGTGAAGGGCTGAGGAAGACTTTGATCCGTTGGGCATCTTCGCTTAACGAGAAAAAGGCTGACAATGACGAGCAGATTGTCACTCTTGCTGAGCATCTTTCAACTGACTACTGCTACACATTTACAGTCAAAAAGCCTGCAGCGGTAAATTTAACCAGGCGCAACATTATTAGAAACGTCTTCACTAATCTTCGTAGCTTTCCGTTAAGATTCTTTTGTTTTGGTTTCCATTCCCAGGTACCTCCAGTAAGAGAGCTTAGGAAGCTGCTGAGAATCCAGGCTTTACGTTGCCATGTCGTTTATAGTCAGAATGGCACCCGAATAAACGTCATACCGGTGCTGGCTTCTCGTATACAAGCTCTGAGGTAACTTATTGATTACGTAACTATGATTTCCATTTCAAAGCACTGCCCTTAACAACGGCTATGGTTAACCAGGTATTTGTTCGTCCGGTGGGGAATTGACATGGCGAAAATGGCGGTATTTGTGGGGGAATCAGGTGATACTGATTACGAAGGATTGCTTGGTGGGCTTCACAAGAGCGTTGTTCTAAAGGGAGTGTCGTGCAGTGCATGCTTGCACGCTAACCGGAGCTATCCTCTCACCGACGTGATCTCCTTTGAGAGCAACAACGTGGTTCACGCATCACCAGATTCGGATGTTCGTGATGCCCTGAAGAAATTAGAGCTTCTCAAGGACTGAAACCTAAAATAAAACGATCACATCTCCAGTCATCAATGGGTTGGTACCAAATGCGAACTATCTTTTTCATATTGACCACATGGTTTGGTTTGTTTTATTACTTCGTCGTACATAAGCTGCCGGAAATACCTAACTCTTCATATGGTTGTCTCTTTGACACCTACCGGATTTTACTTCATTTATGCAAAGTATTGTAATAATAAAAAGAAAAAGAGGATATTCCCGGTATTTTAATTAACAGAACAACATTCATATAAATAAAACCATTCCTTTTGATTTTAATTAGGCCTAGGCGACAAAATATATAATTAAGGCTAAATAGATTGCAAACACATGGCAGTTATATCCAAAAGTAAAGATTACAAAAGATGTCGAGAAGATAAAGTCATTTTCTTCTTCAACCATATTTAACAAAATCTTAAGTTATGAATTAGTAATAAACTATTTTCCCAAGAAACTTAAACACACGTATATGGAGTTTGCGTATATGATTGCGATTCCTTGGGGGTGTTTCAGGAGTGACCTCTTTGGTTAATGTTTTCCCAAAAAGCCTAAGCCAACCCAAATCTTGAAAGACCAGAAAGCTACAACTATGGCCATTTTATCAGCTTTAATTTTAGATAACAAAACTGAATTTTGTAAGAGAAAAAATAAAGGTATGGCTATGGGACGCCGAGATGTTAATTACTATCTACATAATAACAACATATTTTTTTTTTTGAATTTAGTGTTAAATTATATTCAAAGAAAAATAAACTGTTTATATACAGAAATGCAAACTTTTCTTAAAAATAGATCAAAAGTATATCTTATTTATCTTTGATTTTGTTCTTGCCTAAAAGTAAACCACACTTGGATTCCTCTTGCGTACTTCTCTTCACATCTTACCCTCAACGTGCTTAATCCATTCCTTATGTTTTTGTCTATCAGCCTGATTATCTTCTTCGTCCTCGATGGCGTCTGTCCATATCTCCTCTCATTTCTTTCTCTCCATATAGAATGTATCGTGTTTTGAAACACATACCGAAGTACAAACCTTGTAGTGGCGTCAAGATCTTTACTCACTAACTCCTTCATAATAACAGCATAATAACATGTATTACATGAATGCATGTCACAAACGTTTATAATTCCCTTTTTTTTTGCCAACAAAACGTTTATAATTCCTTGTATGAAGATATTTTCGTCTAATTTTTAACATCCTTTTTTAGTTGATTTCCAAATAAATTATAAATTTGTTCTAAAGTTTAGTCATCTGCCTAATTAATTAACTTGAAGTTCTATATTGCTAGAGGCATTTAAAGGTCAAGTCCTTTTCAAGTGGTAACTCATTGAAAATGACACTAATGTTTTTTGCAACATTTCACAAGAAAAAAATAGAAATTTTCATGATTTTGGCTTTTGTGGTCTACTCTTTTAAAAAAAGGAATCCTTGAAATGTTTGCATGCTTGTTTTTAGTATCATTATTTTTGTTGTCATCCACTTGATGGAAAGAGCTTTGACACTTCTTTACCACAATCACTTCATAACTCATAACTACATTAAATTCTGTTGTTATCCTAACTTCTTCTGTTAAAAAAATTACTTAGAATTACACATAAGAACTCAAAAATGCAAATTTTCTAAAATTACTCGTCTATTTCAAGTAAAGTAAACCCCTCACCAATCTTAATTTCACACAGAATTTAATGTTGATTGAAGCATAGTAAAAGTCTAAATGAGTCCTTATTTTTTATTTTTACATCAAGAGTACTATTTTGTTTGCATCACATATCTTATATCTTTCTTATAAATACAAACGATCCGGTGGGTACAAGGCATCAATCATGTAAAAGAGGTACAAGCCGGTAGTGAATTTTGAGTCGGTCGGTCTTAAAATCGCCTAAATTTACTCTTCTCGTATTCAAAAGATTTTCCATATCTCAAAAAGTAGTGTAAAACTGAATCACTTTTCTTGTTAAAAAAAAATACAATAAAAACAAACGTAAGAGAAAGGGAAATGAAATAATAATAATCAAAAAAGAAGAATTTATTGATAACCTAACTAACAACTAAAAGATGAAAACACGACACCAACTTCTACCTGCATACTAAAGTTTCGTCTTTAAATGTTGCAGCTGTCTCCTTACATTTCACATCTTCCTTGTTTCTTCTCTCTCTCTCTCTCCCCTCAAACTTAAATTCACATTTTAATACTTGTTACTTCAACTATAATAATAATAATAATCTTTCTTCATTATATATTTTCCTCTCCTCTCAGATCTTCTCTCTCACCATCTTCTCTTGAGATCAAGATTGAGTATTCTTGTCTCAAGAATCGATACTCGAGAGCTCTTATGGACCAAAATGGTCATAACGACGAAGCAGAAACAGTTTCATGCGGCAACGGCAACTGCAAAAGCAAGATCGTGCCTGGAGATGATCACGGTGGAGATGAGAGTAGTGGTACCAAGAGAAGGAAGAAGAGAAAAACGCAACAAAAGACAATGAAACGACGTGAATTAATGTCGTATTGTGAGCTACCGGAGTACATGAAAGACAACGAATACATATTGAATTATTACAGAGCTGATTGGTCCATTAGAGATGCTTTCTTCAGCGTATTTAGTTTCCACAATGAGTCCCTCAATGTTTGGACGTAAGTACACCAAATTTTACTTCTAGTTTCAATTATTTTTTCTTCGATTTTTTTTTCTAATAGTTTTTTTTTTTTGGACAGACATTTGATTGGTTTTATCTTCTTTGTGGCACTAACCGTCGCCAATATTATTCATCACGACGGATTCTTCCCCGTGGTAAGTGTCCTTTAATCAACACGTTTATTTTTGTTTTTGTTTAATAATCGCAAGTTTAGCCCGAATTTCAATTTATTCCCTCGAGATCCACATGCAACCACTATATTAACTTCAAATTAGTCAAGTGAATGTGTCAAGTAATTAGATATATACCTAATTGGTTTTGATTAACTTATCTTAATTTTCTAATGAATTGTTCGTTGCTATACCTGGATTTTGTTATGATGATTTTGAATAAGATATCAAAGATATATAGACATGAATCGAAATGATGAATAAAATCTTTGACAATATTACATTGACTATAATTTGTTTTCTGTAGTATATTCTAAACAACTCAATAAAATGTAATTCTTTTAAGGATTATATATCAGCTCAAATCTATTATTTAATCACATATCTAAACAACTGAAGAAAATGTATTTCTTAACTAGATTAGAAATCAACTCAAATATGTTATTTGATCATATATCTAGTATATGTTTTTTTAGTATCTCAAACTAGTCAATAAAAATGTAAAGCTAATGGTGGTATCAATGTTGATGATTGTAGGATGCAAAGAGTCCAGGGAATGTAACAAGATGGCCCTTCTTCGTTTTCTTAGGAGGCTCAATGTTCTGCCTACTCGCAAGCAGCATTTGTCACCTCTTCTGTTGCCACTCAAAAGAGCTTAATGTCTTCCTTCTCCGAATAGACTATGCCGGTATCACCGCCATGATCATCACTTCCTTCTTCCCACCAATCTTCTACATCTTCCAGTGCACTCCTCGGTGGTACTTCATCTACCTCGCAGGCATCACATCCATGGGAATCTTCACAATCATCACACTTTTCACCCCATCACTTTCCGCTCCCAAGTACCGAGCTTTCCGCGCTTTGCTCTTTGCCTCCATGGGGCTGTTTGGGATTGTCCCAGCTGCCCACGCGCTAGTGGTCAATTGGGGAAACCCGCAAAGGAACGTGACGCTCGTGTACGAGTTGCTTATGGCAGTGTTCTATCTTGTTGGAACAGGATTCTACGTAGGGAGAGTGCCAGAAAGGCTTAAACCGGGATGGTTTGATCGTGTGGGACATAGTCATCAGATCTTCCATGTGTTCGTTTTGTTGGGTGCTTTGTCTCACTATGCAGCTGCTCTCTTGTTCTTGGACTGGCGTGACCACGTTGGTTGTTAAACCATATATTTGTAATTCTTTTAAATATAATATTATTAATTTGTTGTATCGTGGTGAACAAAATTGTAATAACCCATTTGTTTTAAATTGAATTGTAATTCAACTTGTGTTAATTGTTATGTTTGTTGAATATGCATGATTTTCAGAAGTCTTTTTCTCTATGAGAAGTTAATGGTAAATCAAATATTTGCCACTGAATAGTTTCGTTTTTGAATATGATGACTTCAATTGTTTGTTTGCTTTATATCATGAAAGCAAACAGAATTGAAAAGACATAAAAAAAAATTGATGTAAACACAAAAGCAAAAATTGACGGTTGAAACAACCAATGATTTGTTTTATAAAAAAAAAAAAAAACCAA